>ERZ827498.4835-NODE-4835-length-10242-cov-6.106017_pt1 | contig 10242 bp, 5 predicted proteins | sample MGYA00519865_ERZ827498 | MGnify/ENA primary metagenome ERZ827498 (study PRJEB31778, sample SAMEA3449328) | human gut metagenome | biome: human gut; feature: human-associated habitat; material: faeces | place: United Kingdom | collected 2010/2012 ...
AAATGCTTGTTGGGAAATCCCAAACCCTTTCAGATCTGCACCGTACCGATGCAGGCTGCGCGTTTTTTGCAAAACGCTTTTTTGATGCGTCGTAGGAGTGCGCAGCTATCACGGAATCGTGATGGTCGCAGGGCTTGGGATTGCATCCCAACAAGCAAATGAACACGGCAGAATTTTAATTCTGCGTGCGAATTTAGCCTTTGTGCGCACAAAGGCTCTGCTTGCCACGGTTATGGTTCTGCGAATGCGATTGAGAAACTTTTCATTCGCATTGCAAACCGGGTGGCACTTTTGTATAATTGGTTCAATGAACACACGCATAAAATCGGAGGGGCTGTCCGATTAAAAAATTCTAAAAACGCCCTATTGTAGGCCACTGGGAGGAATAGCATGAACAAGCAGCAACTCGCATCGAAAATCTGGGAATCTGCCAACAAGATGCGCTCTAAAATCGAAGCCAACGAGTACAAGGATTACATTCTGGGCTTCATGTTTTATAAATTTCTGTCGGACAAGGAAGTCAAATGGCTGAAAGAGAATGACTGGACAGACGAATATCTGCCGGATTTGACCGAAGACGATGCCGAAACGCTGGATACCGTTCGGAAGAATGTCGGCTATTTTATCGCCTATGAAAATCTGTTTTCCACATGGATCAGCAAAGGCAGCGACTTCAAGGCTGACGAAGTAACGGTGGCATTACAGGCATTCAGTCGACTAATCGACCCGCACCACAAAAAGGTGTTTGACGGTGTCTTTGCTACGCTGCAAACCGGCCTGTCCAAACTGGGTGAAAGCTCCGGCGCGCGGACAAAGGCCATTCGCGACCTGATCTATCTCATCAAAGACATTCCCATGGACGGCAAGCAGGATTATGATGTTCTCGGCTTTATCTACGAATATCTGATCAGCAACTTTGCAGCAAACGCAGGCAAGAAGGCCGGCGAGTTCTACACGCCGCACGAAGTTTCGCTGCTCATGTCTGAAATCGTGGCGTACCACCTGAAAGACCGGGAAGAGATCAAAATTTACGACCCCACCAGCGGTTCCGGCTCACTGCTGATCAACATTGGTCAGTGTGCCGCACGGTATATGGGCAATGGCAACAACATCAAATACTACGCACAGGAGTTGAAGGAAAACACCTACAACCTGACCCGCATGAACCTTGTCATGCGCGGCATTCTGCCCGACAACATTGTAACGCGCAACGGCGATACGCTGGAGGAAGATTGGCCGTACTTTGAAGAAAACGACCCGGTCAACACCTACGACCCGCTGTTTGTGGATGCGGTGGTATCAAATCCCCCATATTCGCAGGCGTGGAATCCGAACGACAAAGAGAACAACCCGCGCTTTTCGGATTACGGCCTTGCCCCCAAAGGCAAGGCAGACTACGCCTTTTTGCTGCACGACCTGTATCACATCCGCAATGACGGCATTGTGACCATCGTTCTGCCCCACGGTGTTCTATTCCGTGGCGGTGAAGAAGGTACAATTCGCAAAAATCTGATTGACCACAACAACATTGATGCAATCATCGGTCTGCCCGCCAATATTTTCTTCGGCACAGGCATTCCCACCATCATCATGGTACTGCGGAAGAATAAAAAGGATTCGGACGTTCTGATTATTGATGCGTCTAAGGGCTTTGAGAAGGACGGCAAAAACAATAAGCTGCGTGCCTGTGACATCAAACGCATTGTGGATGCTTACAAGGAACGCCCGGAGAAAATCAAAAAGTTCGCACGCAGAGTATCCCGCGCAGAGATTATCCAGAATGATTACAACCTGAACATCCCCCGGTATGTGGATTCCTCGGAAAAGGCTGAGAGCTGGGATATCTACGCTTCCATGTTTGGCGGCATTCCCGAAGATGAACTGCAAGACCTATCTGCATACTGGACTGCATTCCCGCACCTGAAAGCGGCTCTGTTCAGCCCGGACAACGAAGCGTATTGCCATCTGAATGTGCAAAACCTGAAAAACGCAGTTCTGAACAACCCGGATGTAGTGGCATTCAAGACCGCCTTCCAGAATGCTTTCGGTGACTTTGATGCCTACTTGAAGTCCGCACTCATCGACGGCATAATGCAGCTGAATGCTGCCGGCGAGGAAGAACGCCTGAGCCGGGAGATCTTTGCACGGCTGGCAGGAATTCCGCTGGTTGACCGCTATGCAGCATACCAGCTTTTGGACGATGACTGGAAGAAAATCGCCATTGACCTTGAAATCATCCAGACCGAGGGTTTTGCCGCAACCAAGCAGGTAGACCCCAACATGGTGCTGAAAAAGGATGCCGAAGTACAGGACGGCTGGGTGGGTCATGTGCTGCCCTTTGAGTTGGTGCAGAACGTTAAAATGCACGAGGAAGTAGCAGCGCTGCGGGCAAAGGAAACCAGACTCTCCGAAATCGCCGGAGAATATGAAAGCCATCTGGACGAACTGAGCGAGGAGGACAAGGAGCAGAACTTTGTGAATGACGCAAAGGACGCCTTTGTTGCCGCTGAGGTCAAAAAGGCCATCAAGGCGCGGGAAGTAGAGCCTGCCACTTTGAGCATCCTGAAAGATGTGGACGCGCTGTTTGCCGAGGAAAAGACCCTGAAAAAGAAAGTCAAGGACGACAGTGCGGCACTCCATCAGCGCACCAAGAGCGTGATCGAGCACCTGACCGATGAAGAAGTGTGTGACCTGCTGCACCGCAAGTGGATCTTGCCCCTGATGGAAAATCTGAACAGCCTGCCGGATGCCGTTCTGGACGATTTTGTGAAGCAGTTGGATGCCGTCTGCAAGAAATACGAAACCACCTTTGAGGACGTAGAGAGACAGATTGCCGATACCGAGCACGAATTGCTGGGGCTGCTGGACGATTTGCAGGGAAATGAATTTGACATGAAGGGCATTGCAGAACTCAAAAAGTTGCTGGGAGGTGAATGATTATGCAGGATAACGAGAAGAAACCTGCCCTCCGGTTCAAGGGCTTCACTGACCCTTGGGAACAGCGTAAGCTGGGAGAAATTTGCGATTTCATTACAAAAGGTGCAACGCCAACAACATACGGCTTTTCATGGCAACCAGATGGAGTCCCCTTTTTTCGCAATGATTCGATCAAGGATAATGTTTTTGTGTTTGGAGAGTTTTCATATATTTCGGAAGCTGCTAACGAAGTATTAAAGCGTTCGGAAGTACATGGAAATGACATTCTTATCGCTATTACAGGTGATATTGGAAAAGTTGGAATTATACCTGACACAGTTGAAAAAGCAAATATCAATCAGCATATCGCAAGAGTTCGCATTCGTAAAGAAGCACTTCCGTATTTTGTATATCAATACCTAGCATCGGATGATACGCAAAAGGAATATCAAAAAATTAAAACAGGTTTGTCGATGCCCCAGCTAAGTTTGGAGCAGGTTCGAGACATTGTTGTGAAGATTCCTGAGTTCAATGAACAGGGAAAAATTGCAGATTGCCTTAGACGTATTGACACCCTTATCACCCTTCATCAACGTAAGTTGGAAAAGCTGCAAAACATCAAGAAATCTTGTCTTGAAAAGATGTTTGTATAAAAACAAGTGGTGCAATTTGCCCGCAACCAGAAGATGGACGTACCGTCGTTTGTTGTTTGGCTAAGGAGCAACGCAATTTCTCTTGCCAATTCAGAATATGCAAAACAGGCAGATGAATGAAAATTAAGGCAATGTCAGACGCTTGGAACAGCTGTGTTTTAAGACTATCGAGAGTCAAAAATCAAAATTTGAGCCGAATACGCAAAACCGAGAGTGAAATTTTCAGCGAACATTCGGTAGGCGGTGGAAAATAGCTGCTGAAAGTGTGCATTTGCTCCTACTTGGGAACAGCGTAAGCTGGGAGATATTTCAGAAATTAAAACCGGGCCTTTTGGTAGTACGCTTCACGCAGATGATTATGTCAGTGATGGCATCCCGATTATAACAACGGAACACTTCAAAACGGGTTCACTTCCAATCGATAAATGTGGATTACCCCAAGTATCGGAAAATGACTTCAGTAGATTATCAGCTTATATTCTAAATGCGGGAGATATTGTATTCTCTCGTGTTGGTTCAGTTGACATAAACGCCCTGATTACGCCATTTCAAAGTACTTGGCTGTTTTCTGGACGTGTTCTGAGAGTGCGTCCTCAGAATAAAAACTCGTCGCAGTTTTTGCATACGCTATTAGAAACCGAAGATGTTAAAAATGACATTCGTACACGAGCTGTTGGGCAAACAATGCCGAGCATAAACACTGAAATATTGAAAACCACACCATTGCGATTACCAGAATCAACTTTAGAACAAGAACAGTTGGGCAAGTATTTCCTCAATCTCGACACCCTTATCACCCTTCATCAGCGTAAGCTGGAAAAGCTTGTACAAATTAGAAAAGCCTTCGCAGAGAGGTGCTTTTTGCAAAGTCGAAAGGAGTTCGTTATGGCGTTTACAAAAGAAGCCGATTTTGAAGAGGCGGTGGTAAAGCTCCTGATAGAACGCGGCTGGAAAGATGGTGTGCTGAAGAACTACACCGAACAGCAGCTGATCCAGAATTGGGCGAACATCCTTTTTGAGAACAACCGCGGCATTGACCGACTGAACGATTATCCGCTGACGGATGGCGAGATGCAGCAGATCATGGAACAGGTCACGAACGCGAAAACGCCGATGAAGCTGAATAAATTTATCAACGGCAAAAGTGTGCTTATCAAGCGTGACAATCCTGACGATAAGCTGAATTTCGGCAAAGAAGTGTCCCTGAAAATCTATGACCGTCTGGAAATTGCAGCCGGACTCAGCCGCTACCAGATCGCAGAGCAGCCAAAGTTCCCCACCAAGTCCAAAATTTTGAATGACCGCCGCGGCGATTTGATGCTGCTCATCAATGGTATGCCGGTCATTCACATGGAACTGAAAAAGAGCGGTGTTTCCATCAAACGGGCTTGCAGCCAGATTGAAAAATACGCGGCAGAGGGCATTTTTACGGGACTGTTCTCGCTGGTGCAGATTTTTGTGGCCATGAACCCGGAAGAAACGGTCTACTTTGCCAATCCCGGCCCGGAAGGACAATTCAACCCCAGCTACTATTTCCATTGGGCGGACTTCTACAACGAGCCGATGAACGACTGGAAAGACGTTACAACGGCACTTTTGTCTATCCCGATGGCGCATATGTTGGTGGGCTTTTATACCGTTGCCGATGGTTCCGATGGCATTTTGAAGGTGATGCGCAGCTATCAGTACTACGCTGCCAGCAAAATTTCGGATGCCGTTTCCAAGGCGAAATGGGAGAATGACCAGCAGCGCGGCGGCTACATCTGGCACACCACAGGTTCCGGCAAGACCATGACTTCTTTCAAGTCCGCTCAACTGATTGCATCTTCCAAGGATGCGGACAAAGTGATTTTTCTGATGGACCGAATCGAGTTGGGCACCCAGAGCCTGAAAGAATACCGCAACTTTGCAGGGGAAAACGAGGAGGTGCAAGCTACCGAGAACACGGATGTTCTTGTGGACAAGCTGAAAAGCACTTCGCCGTCCGATACGCTCATCGTGACTTCCATCCAGAAGATGAGCAACATCAAGGATGATGCACAAAACAAGCTGAACCCCAACGACATTGCGCTGATCAACGCAAAGCGGTTGGTTTTTATCGTGGACGAGTGCCACCGTTCCACCTTTGGCGATATGATGCAGACCATCAAGCATACATTCCCGAAAGCACTGTTCTTTGGTTTTACCGGTACGCCGATCCAAGGCGAAAACCAGAAGAAAATGAGCACCACCGCCACCGTTTTCGGCAACGAACTGCATCGGTACAGCATTGCAGACGGCATCCGTGATCACAACGTGCTGGGCTTTGACCCTTACAAGGTGCTGACCTTCAAGGACAGCGACTTGCGGAAAGCGGTCGCACTGGAAAAAGCAAAGGCATATTCTGTGGACGAAGCTCTGGCCGACCCACAGAAGAGCAAGGTGTTTTATAAGTATCTGAATCTGCCGATGGCAGGCGGAAAAGATGCGCTCGGTGAGGAGATAAAGGGCATCGAGGATTATATTCCCAACACCCAGTATGAGGGCGAAGAACACCAGAAAGCCGTGGTGGAGGACATTTGCGAGAACTGGCAGACCCAGAGCCGCAACAGCAAATTTCATGCCATTTTTGCAACCTCCAGCATCCCGGAAGCCATCCAATATTACAAGCGGTTCAGAGAAGCCGCACCATGGCTGAAAGTCACCGCACTATTTGACCCCAACATTGACAACAACGGCAAAGGCATCACCAAAGAAGAAGGGCTAAAAGAGATCGTAGAAGACTATAACGCCCGCTATGGACAGGACTTCAGCATTCCGACCTTTGCCAAGATGAAAAAGGACATTGCGGCACGGCTGGCGCACAAATTGCCCTACCAGCGCATCGAGCGCACCCCGGAAAAACAGCTTGATCTGCTAATCGTGGTGGATCAGATGCTGACAGGCTTTGACTCCAAGTGGATCAACACCCTGTATCTGGATAAAATGCTGCAATACGAAAATCTGATTCAGGCGTTCTCCCGCACCAACCGACTGTTTGGCGATGACAAACAGTTTGGCACCATCAAGTATTACCGCCGTCCGCACACGATGGAGAAAAACATCGCAGATGCGGTAAAAGAGTATTCCGGCGATAAACCGTTTGGCCTGTTTGTAGATAAGCTGGACAAGAACGTGGAAAAACTGAATGCCCTCTATGCGGAGATCAAAGATCTGTTTGTGTCGGCGGGCATTGAAGAGTTTTCGCAGATCCCTGCGGATATGGCAGAGCGCAAAAAGTTTGCCGACCTGTTCCAGTCCTTCAACGAAAATCTGGAAGCAGCCAAGGTGCAGGGCTTCGAGTGGGATAAGCCCATTGTGATCATCAACGAGGATGCAGATGAGAAAACGGAACTTCATGCGGACTTTGACGAGAGAACGTTCAAAGTGCTGGCACTCCGCTATAAAGAGCTGTTCACGCCGAATCCGGATGGCAGTGAAAATGACCCGGACGATGACGTTCCCTATGCGGTGAACAGCTATCTGACCACCATTGATACTGCTGACATCGACACGGATTACATGAACTCCCGCTTTGAAAAGTACCTGAAAATTTTCTATCAGGAGGGTGCAGAAGCAGAAGCCATCCATCAGGCCGAAACGGAGCTGCACAAGACCTTTGCCACCCTCTCGCAGGAAGAACAGAAATATGCGAATATTTTCCTGCACGACATTCAAAGCGGCGCAGTGGTTCCGCAGCCGGGAAAGACCTTGCGGGAGTACATTGCCGAGTACATCGCCCAAAAGCAAAACGACCAGATCCACAAAGTAGCTGAAGTTTTCGGCTTGGACGAAAAGAAGCTGCGGGCATTCATGCGTGCAAATATCACCGAAGCCAACATTAACGAGTTTGGCCGTTTTGATGACCTGAAAGCCACCGTAGATAAGGCAAAAGCAAAGGCATATTTTGAAGCAATCGAGGGTACAAAGCTTATTCCGCCCAAGGTGCCTGTCAAGTATGATAAACTCTTGCGCGAGTTCATCGTAAGTGGCGGATTTGATTTGAAAATGCCAAAAGAATCATAAAATGGGTGCAAAATCACCCTGCTCACCAAGAGCCGAGGCGCGTCCTCGGCTCTTTTTTCGCGCCAAAATCCCAAAACACACCTACTTGGGAACAGCGTAAGCTGGGAGAAATTTGCGATTTCATTACAAAAGGTGCAACGCCAACAACATACGGCTTTTCATGGCAACCAGATGGAGTCCCCTTTTTTCGCAATGATTCGATCAAGGATAATGTTTTTGTGTTTGGAGAGTTTTCATATATTTCGGAAGCTGCTAACGAAGTATTAAAGCGTTCGGAAGTACATGGAAATGACATTCTTATCGCTATTACAGGTGATATTGGAAAAGTTGGAATTATACCTGACACAGTTGAAAAAGCAAATATCAATCAGCATATCGCAAGAGTTCGCATTCGTAAAGAAGCACTTCCGTATTTTGTATATCAATACCTAGCATCGGATGATACGCAAAAGGAATATCAAAAAATTAAAACAGGTTTGTCGATGCCCCAGCTAAGTTTGGAGCAGGTTCGAGACATTGTTGTGAAGATTCCTGAGTTCAATGAACAGGGAAAAATTGCAGATTGCCTTAGACGTATTGACACCCTTATCACCCTTCATCAGCGTAAGTATGAGAAGCTGGTGAATATCAAAAAGTCCATGCTGGACAAGATGTTCCCCCAAAATGGGGAATCTGTGCCGGAAATTCGCTTCAAGGGGTTTACTGACCCTTGGGAACAGCGTAAGCTGGGTGAAATTGCAGTTTTTTCTAAAGGTGTAGGCTACTCCAAAAACGATTTATGCGAAGAAGGCACTCCGATAATCCTGTATGGTCGCCTTTACACAAAATATGAAACCTGTGTTTTTGATGTAGATACCTTTGTTAAAGAAAAAGCTGGAAGCGTATATAGCAAGGGCGGAGAAGTCATTGTGCCTGCTTCTGGTGAAACGGCGGAAGATATTTCGATCGCATCTGTTGTGGTTAAGCCCGGCATTCTACTGGGCGGCGACCTAAATATAGTATCGCCGACAGCTGAATATGATTCTGCCTTTCTCGCACTAACTATTTCGAGTGGAGCAACACACAAGTATTTATCGTCTCTTGCACAGGGAAAATCTGTTGTCCATCTTCACAACTCCGATATTCAAAGTGTGTCAGCTAAATTCCCGACAAAAAGAGAACAAGAAAAGATTCATTTGATTTTTGGCAAAATCGATACCCTTATCACCCTTCATCAGCGTGAGCATATAAAACCGATTTTGGAGGTAAAACGTGTTAAACGAAATGAATGAAAACAACCTGTTCTGCGATTATTATGAGCAGTGGGTTGCTGTATACAAAGAGGGTGCAGTTCGCCCGGTTACATTGGATAAGTACAAAATGACCCTTTCTTGGGTAAAAAAACTCGCTCCTACTTTGAAACTCTGTGAGGTTTCCAGAGTGACCTATCAGCAGCTTTTGAACGATTATGCCGTAGGCCACGAGCGTCAGACCACGATGGACTTCCACCATCAACTGAAAGGCGCCATCATGGATGCTGTGGATGATGGACTGATCGTGAAAGACCCAACCCGAAAAGCGATCATCAAAGGCAAGCCCCCGGTGCCTAAAAAGGTGAAATACCTGAACCAGTTTGAACTGCATCTTTTGTTGAGCGACTTGGATCTACAGGGAAAACTCAACTGGGACTGGATGATTTTGCTGATTGCCAAAACCGGCATCCGCTTTTCCGAAGCATTGGCGATCACTCCTGCGGATTTTGATTTTGCCCATCAGATGCTGTCCATCAACAAAACGTGGGATTATAAAGGAAACGGCGGATTTCTGCCAACAAAAAATAAATCGTCTGTACGTAAAATTCAAATTGACTGGCAGACGGTGATTCAGTTCGCAGCACTGGTAAAGGACGTTCCTGAAGATAAGCCGATTTTCGTGTTCAAGGAACACGCCTACAATTCCACCGTCAACGATGTTCTGGAACGGCACTGCAACCGGGCCAAGATCCCGGTTATCTCGGTACATGGTCTGCGGCATACCCACGCTTCGGTGCTTCTGTTTGCAGGTGTATCTATTGCAAGCGTGGCAAGGCGGCTGGGGCATTCCAGCATGACAACCACGCAGAAAACCTACCTGCATATCATTCAGGAACTGGAAAATCAGGACATCGACCTTGTAATGCGGTCACTCTCTGGATTAAGCTGATAAAATAATCAACTATCGCTCGCGCTGGTGAAGGATGATAAGAGAAAAGCCAAACCTCAAGCTGTACAGGATGTACGGTGAGGTTTGGCTTTTTGGTATCAGCTGCTCTTTTGATTTTCGTTCATAATTCTTCTGGCTCGTCCGCGCGTGGTATCCTCAAAGGTTTCATCCTCGCTAAATCGCAGCCAATAGGGGTCTTCCATCAGGCAGGCATTGGTACGCTTAACAATTTCCCACGCATTGTAGTCCGGCAGTCCCATCAATTTCAAAATCTCTTTGCAATCCATCCGATTTTTCGGGAAGATTCGCTTCTTTGCCCAAACGACCACATCGACCAATGGAACTTTGCGCTCGCCGCCAATGAAAAGGTTCAGAGGAAGATCATACTGTGCAACACCCTCATTTGCGCAAAGAGACTGCCCATCTTCGCTTAGGTGTGCAATTTCTT
>ERZ827498.4837-NODE-4837-length-10240-cov-3.458419_pt1 | contig 10240 bp, 8 predicted proteins | sample MGYA00519865_ERZ827498 | MGnify/ENA primary metagenome ERZ827498 (study PRJEB31778, sample SAMEA3449328) | human gut metagenome | biome: human gut; feature: human-associated habitat; material: faeces | place: United Kingdom | collected 2010/2012 ...
AAGTGCAAAATAATAGTAAAAATTAAAGTGAGGATGGAAATATGGGTAGAATAATGGGAAAACAAAGCATAGCTTTTGATAATCCACCATATATTTTGGAAGGCGCTTCCATTGTAGGACAAAAAGAAGGTGAAGGACCCATGGGAAAGTTATTTGATGTGGTAGAACAGGATCCAATGCTTGGTCAGGATACATGGGAAGATGCAGAGAGTCTTTTACAAAAAGAAGTAATACAGAAACTTCTTTTTAAGTCTAATTTAAGTAAGGAAGACATCAGATACATTTTTGCAGGGGATTTGTTAGGACAACTTATAGCTACTACATTTGGCATACTGGATTTTGAAATACCTTTCTTTGGTCTGTATGGTGCCTGTTCCACAATTGGTGAAGCGTTAAGTATTGCGGCAATAACGGTAGACGGTGAAAATGCAGAAAACGTAATTGCCATAGCTTCAAGTCATTTTGCAAGTGCAGAAAGACAGTTTAGATTTCCACTTGCCTATGGAAATCAAAGACCTTATGCTGCAACCTGGACGGTAACCGGAGCTGGCGCAGTGGTGGTAAGTAAAAACAAAGGTTTTGCAAAAATCACAGGAATAACTACCGGCATAATTGTGGATTATGGTGTAAAAGATGCACAAAATATGGGGGCCTGCATGGCACCGGCAGCAGCAGATACCTTGTACAGACATTTTAAGGATTTCAACACCACACCTGAAGATTACGACAAAATAATAACCGGTGATTTAGGCATAGTTGGAAAGACAATTCTAATGGATTTATTAAGAGAAAAAGGATATGACATATCCAAAAAGCATATGGACTGTGGCGTGGAAATGTTTGATGGTAGTAGTCAGGACACACATGCAGGAGGAAGTGGCTGTGGTTGTGCGGCCGCAACATTATCCGCTTATATCCTGCCAAAGATATCAAGAGGAGAGTGGAAACGTGTACTCTTTGTACCGACTGGAGCACTTATGTCAACCGTCAGTTATAATGAAGGAGCCAGTGTACCGGGGATCGCACATGGAATTGTCTTAGAACATTGCTAGGAGGAAAAGATTATGGATTATATCAATGCATTCTGGGTAGGGGGACTAATCTGTGCTCTGACGCAGATACTGCTGGACAGGACGAAGCTGATGCCCGGAAGAATCATGGTGCTTCTGGTCTGCAGCGGTTCTGTACTGGGAGCATTTAAGATATATCCGGTTATTCAGGATTTTGCCGGAGCAGGAGCCAGTGTACCGTTACTGGGGTTTGGAAATCTTCTGTGGAAAGGTGTAAAAGAAGCCGTAGAAAAAGAAGGATTTATCGGAATCTTTATGGGAGGATTTAAAGCCAGTGCAGTAGGTATATCAGCGGCTCTCGTCTTTGGCTATCTGGCGTCCCTGATCTTTGAGCCAAAGATGAAGAAATAGCTGTGAACACGGATTAAGAGATCATTAAGATTCGTTCATACCGGAAAGTACTGCCATTGGTTGTTTGAAGAAATGATTAAATGCGGCGATAGCACGTCCGACCCCGATCACGGCAAGGACCGTTCCGATTCCGATGCCTACCAGGTGATGCGCAAAGATAAGACCAACAGAGATTGTCAGACAGATATTAAAAAGGTCGAAACAATTTTTGGTAAATCCTACGCTTTTGTGGATGAAATCGGAGATTGCCTGAACAATTCCATCTCCGGGATTGGGGATGATACGCATGTTCAAAGACATGGCGGCACCGACGCCTGTCAGAATGATGGCAATGATCAGAAAGAGGATCCTTCCGGGAAAACTTCCGGCAAAAGAATCCGGATAAGTTGTCCAAAGATCAGGGATCATACCGGAAAATATATTCAGGAACCGGGTGAAAATCAGGCTTAGCGGGAATTGTAAAATGTCCATAAAAAGGACCAGTTTCAGGTTCATCTGATTAGCGTGTTCCAGAGGAAGACCTTCCGATTGTCTGGCATGTGTTCAGCGTGATTCCAAGAGCGAGAATAAGAAGTCCCATGAGATAGAAAAGTCCACGGTAAAAATATGTTTTTTGCATATATAAAGCCACTTCTTTCTATAGAATTTTGTATAAAAATGTAAAAACTGTCATCGGCAGATCCTGTAGATATCCAAATATACAAGAGACGTTGTCGATGGCAAGTTCTGTAAATATAATAAAACTCCCGTCAGAAACTGTCAATGAGACAGTTGCCGACGGGAGTATGTATCGCTACCTAATCAGATATCTGAGAGAACCGCAAGGAGTTTGATTCTCTGGATACAGGAAAATTAAGCAAGTTCTTCGCCTGTGATCATCTTGTAGCACTGAAGATATTTGTCGATTGTTTTCTGAACTACGTCATCCGGAAGAGTCCAGTCGTTATCCGGGTGAGAAGTCAGCCAGTCACGTGCAAACTGTTTGTCGAATGATGGCTGTCCATGTCCCGGTTCATAACCTTCTACTGGCCAGAAACGAGAACTGTCAGGTGTAAGCATCTCATCACCGATCACCATGTTACCATTCTCATCAAGACCGAATTCGAATTTTGTATCGGCGATGATAATACCACGGCTTAATGCGTAGTCTGCACATTTTTTATAGAGAGCGATTGTACAGTCACGAAGTTTGGCTGCGTATTCTTCGCCTTTGCCAGGGAAATATTTCTCAAGGTGGGCAATGCTCTGCTCGTAAGAAATATTTTCATCATGATCTCCGATCTCAGCTTTTGTGGATGGTGTGTAGATTGGCTCTGGAAGCTTGTCGGATTCTTTTAATCCTTCCGGAAGTTTGATACCGCATACAGTGCCATTTTCTTTATAGCTCTTCCATCCGCTTCCTGTAATGTAACCACGTACGATACATTCGATTGGAAGCATCTCGAGCTTTTTGCACATCATGCTGTTTCCGTCATATTCTGGTTTCTGGAAGAATTCAGGCATATCTTTCACATCAGTAGAGATCATGTGGTTTGGAAGAATGTCTTTTGTCAGGTCGAACCAGAATTTAGACATCTGTGTCAGAACGGTTCCTTTCTTGGAAACAACGTTCTTAAGAATTACGTCAAAACAACTGATACGATCAGTGGCAACCATAATCAGGCTGTCTCCGTTATCATAAATTTCACGGACTTTACCTTCTTTTATTGGTTTCATAACAATACCTCGCTTATTTATTATTTTTTTTAATATGTCTTCACTAATAGTCAAACAGATTTTGCGGAAAAAAACAATAGTAAATTGCAAAATTTCGAAAAAAAGTACAAAATATAAATTATGTTGTATAATAACAATATCGTAAAAAAGAATACTGATAAGTAATGGTAATAGTGACTGATAACGACAGATAATAAGCGGAAAATCAGTGAAAATATGAAGCAGAGAAAAGACAAAAGAAAGAAAAAATAAAAGACAGTAAGGAACGAAATTATGAGACATATTACAATTGGAATTCTGGCGCATGTGGATGCCGGGAAAACGACATTATCGGAATGCATGCTCTACTTAAGCGGGCAGATTAGAAAGCTTGGAAGAGTCGACCATAAAGATGCATTCTTAGATACATACGAACTGGAACGGGAAAGAGGAATCACGATCTTTTCCAAACAGGCAGAATTAAAAATGGGCAATCTGGGGATAACGCTTCTGGATACACCGGGGCATGTGGATTTCTCCGCAGAAATGGAGCGTACCTTGCAGGTACTGGATTATGCGATCCTGGTGATCAACGGAGCTGACGGGGTGCAGGGACATACACGCACGCTCTGGAGCCTGCTGAAAAGATATCAGATACCGACGTTCATATTCATCAATAAGATGGATCAGGTGGGAACAGATAAGGCAAAGGTACTGGCAGATCTGCAGAACAGACTGGATGAAGGATGCATTGATTTTTCGGAAATGTCGGAAGAAACATATGACAGCATTGCCATGTGTGATGAGAAAGCGATGGAAGAGTATCTGGAATCGGAGAAAGTGGAAGAGGATACGATCGCGGAGATGATCGGAAGCAGAAAGGTGTATCCGTGTTATTTCGGTTCGGCGCTAAAGATTGAAGGTGTGCAGGAATTTATGGACGGGATGTCTGCTTATATAGAACGAAATGAGCAGATAAATAATACAGACACTGGTACATGTAATTTTGGTGCAAAAGTTTTCAAGATATCGAGAGACCTATCCGGCAGCCGACTGACGCATCTGAAAGTGACATCCGGAACTCTGAAGGTAAAAGATACATTGACGGGAACGACAGGAAGGCAGCAGAGCAAGAACGAATCTGACCGTACACAAGATACATCCGAGACAGTTATGAACGGCTGGGAAGAAAAGGTCAACCAGATCCGGATCTATTCTGGAGAAAAATACGAGATGGTACAGGAAGCAGGATCCGGCAGGATCTGTGCGGTAACAGGACTGAATTACACTTATCCGGGGGAAGGCCTCGGCATAGAATGCGATTCCGAAGCACCGGCACTGGAACCTGTCTTAAGTTACAAAATCGAACTCCCGGAAGGCTGTGACGTTCACAAAATGCTTGGAAACTTACGGATACTCGAAGAAGAAGATCCGATGCTTAAGATCGTGTGGAATGAAGAATTGGGAGAGATTCATGCAAAACTCATGGGAGCAGTCCAGATTGAGATATTAAAAAGCCTGATCAAAGACAGGTTCGGCGTAGAAGTAGAATTTGACACCGGTAATATCGTATATAAAGAGACTATACAGAATACCGTGGAAGGTGTGGGACATTTTGAGCCGCTCCGGCATTATGCGGAAGTACATCTGAAGATGGAACCGGGAGAAAGAGGCAGCGGTATTGTGATCGGAACGGATTGTAGTGAGGATATGTTAGACAAGAACTGGCAGCGTCTGATCCTTACCCATCTTCTGGAGAAAGAACATAGAGGTGTGCTGACCGGTTCTGTGATCACAGATATGAAGATTACATTGACGGCAGGAAGGGCGCATCTGAAACATACCGAGGGAGGAGATTTCCGGCAGGCAACTTACCGTGCGGTGCGTCAGGGACTGATGCAGGCAGAGAGTGTACTGTTGGAACCGTATTATGATTTCCAGCTGGAGGTCCCGTCAGGAATGATCGGACGGGCACTTACAGATATCCAGCGGATGAATGGGGAGGCCGGTACGCCGCAGACAGAAGGAGAGATGACGACGATCGAAGGCTATGCACCGGTTGCAGATATGCGGGATTATCAGATGGAAGTGAATTCCTACACAAGAGGACAGGGACATCTGACCTGTACATTCCGCGGTTATGAACCTTGCCAGAATGCAGAAGCAGTGATCGAAGAGATTGGTTATGATCCGGAACGTGACATTGAGAACCCGACCGGTTCCGTATTCTGTTCCCATGGTGCAGGATTTAACGTTTCATGGGACAAGGTACCGGAATATATGCATCTGGAGAATCAGTTAGAAAAGGAACGTGCATTAGAAGAAGCAAAGAGACAGTCGGAGCAGGCAGCCCGTCAGATGCCAAGAGCAGCAAGAACTCCGAAAGTCTATTCCAAAGCGGAAGAAAAAGAGCTGGAAGAGATATTTATCCGGACATATGGAAAAGTAGAAAGAAAAGGCGGACTGACACCGAAAACTTATGAAAGTGAGTATGCCAAAAAGCAACTTAAAAAAGAAGAAGCCATGCAGGAATATCTGCTGGTTGACGGATACAATGTCATTTTCGCATGGGAAGAGCTGAAAGAACTGGCGAAAGTCAGTATTGAGGCGGCACGGGATAAGCTGATGGACATCCTGTGTAATTATCAGGGATATAAGAAATGCGTTCTGATTCTTGTGTTCGATGCATACAAGGTAGAGGGTTATGCGCTTGAGATCCAGAAATACCACAATATCCATGTTGTATATACAAAAGAAGCAGAGACAGCCGATCAGTACATCGAAAAGGTTGTTCATCATATAGGAAGAAAGTATCATGTAACAGTTGTGACGTCTGACGGAGTAGAGCAGGTGATCACGATGGGACAGGGTGGAACCCGTATTTCTTCCCGAGATTTTCTCGAGGAGATCGAATATACCAGAAAGCTGATCGAAGAGGATAATGAAAAGCAACGAGTGAGTGACAGGAATTATCTGTTTGACCATGCGGATGAGGAATTCGTGAGAAAAATGGAAAAAATCAGACTTGGAAAGAATCCGGAAGAATGATAAACTAATATAGTATGCATGGAATATACAAGAAATATGTAAGAATATGCAAGAACATAAAAATACAGAATGATATTAAAGAAAGTAAAGATACAAAAAGGAGAAACCAATGCCAGTTTTTGATTTTAATTCAACACCAGATGAAAAGAAACCAGCGGAATGTACATATACAGTCATCCGTTCGAATGAAAATGAAGCAACAGCCGAGAAACCAATGATGGTTCTCGATAATAAGATCTGCCAGTGGGATCATCATTCCTGCGGTGTATTTACGAACCCGATTAAGAGAACCTCTTTCGAATTCCAGCAGGAAGACGGAACCGTAAGTGCAGACATCTTAAAGATCGATGCAAGATTCGTAAGTCTGTTAAAATGGCTTGGAGAGAATCATATTAATGTACGTCTCTCAGGGGAGAATACAGAAGAAGGATATGCGGTATATAAGATCCGCGAGATCGCATTTGGCGGCGGTACGAAATTATCTGCAGAAGACGGATTCCTTCAGTTTATGATCGAGCGTCTGCTTGCAAGCAATGCACCGGCAGAAGAGGTGGACGACGAAGATGAAGACGAGGCAGGAGATGACATGAAGCTGACCAGTCTTCAGAGCATCACGGACTTCATGAACTGTGCGGGAAGAACACTTCCGGATAATATCCGTCTGTGGGCAAGACGTAACCTTGCGGTGGCACGTTCGCACGAAGTATCACCGGAGGAAAGACGCCATGCACAGAGAGCACTTTCCATTATGATGAATGTACAGTGGAAGAGCAATTATTTTGAAGCAATCGATCCGGATGAAGCGCGTCGTATCCTTGACGAAGAACTTTACGGAATGGAACGTGTAAAACAGAGAATCATCGAGACGATCATCCAGATCAACCGTACCCATACATTACCGGCTTACGGACTTCTGTTAGTAGGACCTGCAGGAACCGGTAAATCCCAGATTGCCTATGCGGTAGCACGTATCCTGAAGCTTCCTTGGACAACACTGGATATGAGTTCGATCAATGATCCGGAACAGTTAACCGGAAGTTCCCGTATCTATGCCAATGCAAAGACGGGTATCATCATGGATGCATTTGCCATGGCCGGAGAATCGAATCTGGTATTTATCATCAACGAGCTGGATAAAGCAGCATCCGGTAAAGGCAATGGCAATCCGGCCGATGTACTTCTGACATTACTGGATAACCTTGGATTTACAGACAACTATATCGAGTGTATGATTCCGACGGTAGGTGTATACCCGATCGCGACTGCTAATGACAAGTCTCAGATCAGTGCACCGTTGATGTCACGTTTCGCCGTGATCGATATCCCGGATTATACATCGGAAGAGAAGAAAGTGATCTTCTCCAAATTCGCACTTCCGAAGGTATTAAAGCGAATGAGCCTTAAGGAAGATGAGTGCATCATGAGTGAAGAAGGTCTGGACGAAGTGATCGAATTATATTCGAATACATCCGGAATCCGTGATCTGGAGCAGGCAGCTGAGCATATTGCGGCAAATGCCCTGTATCAGATCGAGGTAGATCATGTGAAGTCTGTTACATTTGATGCAGAAATGGTAAGAAATCTGTTAAAATAAATGAAAACTACAAGAACAACATTTTTTACAAGAGATAAAAAATTTTATAAGACATTTTTTCGGTTGATGCTGGTCGTAGCACTTCAGAATCTGGTGGCATACAGCGTGAATATGTTAGATAATATTATGCTTGGAAGTTACAGTCAGAATGCGCTGTCCGGTGCGGCGACGGTAAATCAGATCTTCTTTATTGTGAATCAGCTGGCACTTTCCATCGGAAATGCACTGGTAGCGATATGTTCTCAGTACTGGGGAAAGCAGGAGACAGGAGCGATTCGTAAGATGACGGGAGTGGCACTGGCGCTTAGTGTCCTGATCGGGGTAATAGTCGTGACAGCATGCACCCGTATTCCGGAGCAGCTCTTGAGAATATTTACGACATCACCGGAGATTATTGCCGAAGGAAAGGCATATCTTGGACTTCTGAAATGGACATTTTTACTGTTCATGATAAGTAATCTGCTGATCGCCATGCTTAGAAGTGTGGAGACAGTGAAGATTTCGTTTGTTATATCGGTAGTGTCGTTGATCACGAACGGTTGTATTAATTACACACTGATCTTTGGACATTTTGGATTCCCGGAGATGGGAATCCAAGGAGCTGCAGTCGGAACACTGACAGCAAGGATGCTGGAGCTTCTGATCATCGTGGTATATATATGGAAGATAGATACGAAAGTCAGATTATTTGACATTAATTTGTTCAGAACTATATTTCTGCCGGAGAACAGAAAGATATGGGGAGCATTTTTCAAAGTTGCGTTTCCGATCATGTGCTCAGGGATGATCTGGGCAATCTCGGTACCGATGCAGACGGCGATTCTGGGGCATTTGTCTGCGGATGCAATTGCCGCAAATTCTGTATCCAGCACATTTTTCCAGTATCTGAAGGTCATTGTAATCGCTATATCATCGGCATCGGCCGTTGTGATCGGGAAAGATATCGGAGAGGGAGATATAGAAAGGGTAAAATCCGATGGAAGGACACTTTCTGTGATCGATGTTCTGATCGGTATAGTACTCGCTTCTTTGTTATTTGTACTAAGAGGATCACTTTTGTCTATGTATAAATTAACGGATACGGCAGCAGTACTGGCAAATCATTTTATTATGATCATGAGTGTTGTTATGATGGGAATGTCTTATCAGATGCCGGTATCGGTAGGTGTAATTCAAGGTGGTGGAGATACCAGATTCTCTATGTATATGAATATGATCTCTACTTGGGGAATCGTTATGCCGCTTTCTTTTCTTGCGGCATTTGTATGGAAACTTCCGGTGGAACTGGTTGTGGTTGCAGTGCAGTCAGATCAGTTGTTCAAGGGGATTCCGGTATTTTTACGGTTTAGGAGCTATAAGTGGATTCACAAATTAACATAAAAAGAAGTATGGAATGGAAAGAATTTGAAACAACATTTTCGGTAAAATTAAATCAACAGCAAAAAGAAGCAGTACAGAGCACAAAAGGGCCGGTACTGCTTCTTGCTGTGCCCGGATCAGGAAAGACCACGGTACTGGTGACACGTCTTGGTTATATGATCTACTGTAAGAATATTCCTCCGGAGAGAATACTTACGGTTACATATACGGTGGCAGCGACAAAAGATATGTCCGAAAGATTTGCAGTCCGTTTTGGCGAGGATATGGCAAAGAGACTGGAATTTCGGACGATCAACGGAATCTGCGCAAGGATTATCCAGTATTACGGAAGACGGATCGGAAAGACACCGTTTGAACTTGTGAAGGATGAAAAGGCAACGACGGGGATGCTGATCAGAATCTGTCAGGATCATGGCATGGGATATCCGACGGAGAGTGATCTTAAGAATGTAAGAACGTTGATCACATATATAAAAAATATGATGCTGACCGAAGAAGAACTTCAGAAGTTAGAAGAAGAGTCGGATATCCGAATTGCAGGAATCCATCTTCCATGTTATGAAGTTGGAACCGTCACGCAAAATACGAATGCCTATGTAAAAGCGATCGAGAATCCAATGATCGATATTATCAGTCATCCAGATGACAGCAGAATACCGATTGATTATGAAACGATCGTAGATGCGGCAAAAGAAAATCATACACTGTTAGAGATAAATAACAGTTCCTTGGATTCTTTGTCATCAAGAGTTGGAGCATGGCAGAATCTGCAGATCATGATTCAGATGTGTAAAGAGAAGAAAGTGCCAGTAGTCGCAGGGACAGATGCACATTTTTCAAGTGCGGTTGGCGTGTTTGATCATGTGGAAGTCTTATTACAAGAGATGAATTTCCCAGAAGAACTAGTAGTGAATCGCTCTGTAGATGTGTTAAAACAAGAAATTTTACAACATCGTGAAATCCGAAAGATCGGGAGAGATTAAAAATAGAAACATCCATCGAGAATTAAAGTTCAGATGGATGTTTTTTATTTCATAGGAAATTTCGATGAAATCCCCTATGATGCAAAGCAGGATTCTTTTTTACTTTTCGGATAAAATGT
>ERZ827498.4840-NODE-4840-length-10237-cov-4.789825_pt1 | contig 10237 bp, 7 predicted proteins | sample MGYA00519865_ERZ827498 | MGnify/ENA primary metagenome ERZ827498 (study PRJEB31778, sample SAMEA3449328) | human gut metagenome | biome: human gut; feature: human-associated habitat; material: faeces | place: United Kingdom | collected 2010/2012 ...
TTGAACGCCCTCAAAGCATTGCGCGGCGCACCCATCAGCATGGGCCGGGGTGAGACTCCCGTGGGCTGCTGCCAGCGGACGTCCGGTTTTGCCATTTCCCTTATGTTCATTTTTTGATCCAATTACAGCTCCGTGCTACAATAAGCATAAGTTTGTGGGAGAGTTTCTAACCGATTTTCAAGAGATACTGGATGAGCTGCATATTTGATTTTTAGAAATGCGACTTTCTGAAAAAATGCAACAGTCCAATATCGCGCATATTCGCTCGCCGTATATGGCATGATAATGATTTGAGAGAAGGTGAAGTGAAATGAAAGCAGCAGTACTATTTTGCCACACAGATGAACAGGAACCCAATGCAGCAGTCGAACGAGAATTGGGCAGGCAATACACACAATTATCTCAATACGCGAATGCGTATGGTTTTGAACTGGAGCAAGTCTTTTTCCACGTTGGGCAATTGGATTATGAACATCCCGATGATGTACTTTTGCGATTTTTGCGTGGATTGCAAAATAGCAGATCGAACATTGTTATCGCAGAAACGCGAGACTACTTCCCAGAGAGTCAAATGAGGTTTATTCCTCCGATACATGCGTGCTTTTTGAAGGAACATATTCAACAAATGAAGATAGGCAGCAGACAGCACCCGCTGCCTGCTGAAAAGAAAACTTTATCCGGAAAACCATATCTATACAACAAAGAGAAAAACCGTTGAAATTTGATGAGTCTTGACGGATAATGAAGGCATCCCATAAAAGGATGTGACAGCTATGGTTGCGAAAGTAACACAATATCTTCAGGATGTTCTGGCGCCGACATTGGACCATTTTCATGTTCCGGCAGCATATGCGAGACAGATTATAGATATGGTTGAGCTGCAAATGATATCATTTCTGCGGCATTGGGATGACCTTGCCTTTCGGAGAACATTATTGCTGTTAGGTTCAGAAGAAGGTCCTTTTTACGAGCCTGCCGGAAAAGCCGAAGTGAAATGTTTTGTGGTCGTAACGCTCCGAAATAGCCCGATCGAAACAATCCAGAGCGACAATTATGCTTGTGCGGGAATGCAGGACAGCCTCTCCAGTCAGGATGTGAAGGAAATTACCAGCGGAGCGATCCGCTTTTTCAATCCCCTGGATTTTTCCTCCATGTGCTTACAGGCGAATGATTACTATCAAGAAATCGCGGAACGCCATCCTGCCGCGTGGGCGGCTCTGCGGGCATTAGGGACAACTTCGGCTAAAATTATTGATTATCCAAAAGTTCAATATGATACTCCTTTTTCAATCGAAGCCTGCGGTGAGATTCAAACCGACTGTGCGGATGAACTTCAACAAAAGAGGCTTATCCCCAAAGTGGTATTCGACGGATACTCTGCGATGTGGGACCCCCAACTGCTTGAGGTATTGCGAAGCCTTTCCCCTTCGTCCAGAAGTATTTTTCTCGTAGAATCCTTGAAGTCTGCCACTAGAAATTTCGAAAAGCTGATGGATATTCTGGAATTTTTGCTGACGCATGACCTGAAATTCGCTTCAACGAATTTTTACATAGAAAATGGACATGTTGAACGCAGAATAAAACCGTTACGTGCTGGACATACATCGAAAGAGATCCAGAAAAATCTTTCTCAGACGGCAGGGTTAGGATACCGACACGCTGCTGCGTTGAATCAACTCTGAGCTAAATTGATAGGAAAAGCACAGCCACCCCGTAACTCAACGAGGTGGCTGTGCTTTTTCATCAGGCAATTACATAGTTTTTGATGAAGGAGGTGTGCCATGAAAGCACAGGAACTGGTAATCAGCTGTTTTTACGATAATGATGGGGAGTCCATACGGGACTTGTTATATTCATCCTTCGCTGCCTTCCTCAAGCGGGAGCTTGGAAAATTTGCGCCCGCACAGGAGCATCCTGTATGATAGACGGGATGAATGGCCGCTTATCTCAGGAGGTTAGAGTATGTATCAAGAGATAAGCAACCCTATGGATTATCACGTGGCATTATACATCAGACTATCAAAGGAGGATGAGAGCGAAGGACCATCGCAGAGCGTGACCAATCAGAAGTCTCTTTTAGATGAATTTGTCCAAAAGCAGCGTTTACAAGTTTATGACACCTACATTGACGATGGCTGGAGCGGAACCAACTTTGACCGTCCGGATTTTCAGCGAATGATCGGCGATATTGAGGCCAAGAAGGTCAACATGGTCATTACCAAGGATTTGAGCCGTCTGGGACGTGACTACATCATGACCGGTCACTATATGGAGCGGTACTTTCCAGAGCATCGGGTGCGCTACATTTCCCTCTTGGACGGTATTGACACTGGCGTGGAGTCCAGCGCCAATGATATTACGCCCTTCCGCGCCATTATGAACGACATGTACGCCAAGGACATTTCCAAGAAGATCAAGTCCGTCAAGCGGGATAAGCAGCGCAAGGGACAGTTTATCGGCGGCAAACCGGTTTACGGCTACAAGATGCACCCGACCGAAAAGAACAAGATCATCATTGACGAGGAGGTTGCGCCCATAGTGCGGCGGATCTTTGCCATGGCGCTGGACGGCGTTAGCTGCCGCCAAATTGCCGCTACGCTGAACGAGGAGGGCGTCCTCACACCGGCCACCTACTGCGGCTGGAACATGGGCCGCAAAGGACCCTATGCGGGGCTGTGGAGCAGCGAGCGCATTTCCAATATGCTGCAAAATGAGACCTACATCGGCAATATGGTGCAGGGGCGGCAAGTGAAGATCAGCTACAAGTCTAAGAAGTGTTTGCATCAGGATCGTAATAATTGGGTTGTGGTTGAAGATACCCATGAGCCACTGATCGACGCTGAGAGTTTCCGCAAGGTGCGGATGCTGGTGAACAGCCGCAAACGCACCCGAAGCCGTACCTATGATTTTCTGTTGAAGGGCTTGATTTTCTGCCACGAATGCGGTCATCCCTTGGGCGTGCTGAATCGCCCCAACGCCAAGGGAGAAGAAACATTGTATTTCGTCTGCCGTACCTATCAGCGTTTTACCAAGAACAGCGCCTGCACCACACATTATATCAAGGAAAAAACGGTAACGGATGCAGTGATTGCCAAGGTTCGAGAGGTCTGCGAAGACTATTTGACTGCGGAAGCATTGCTTCCCGCTGCGGAAAAGGCGGTGAAGGAGGCGTCGCAGGAGAACAAGACGGCAGCGGAGATCAGCGCTCTGCAAAATAAGAGTGCCAACCTTACAGAGCACCTTGACCGAATGTACACCGACCGTCTTTCCGGTTTGTTGCCGGAGGAGGACTTTCAGCGTATCTTCACCCGCATCAAGGACGAACGGGCGCAGCTGGAGGAACGAATCAAGGAGCTTCAACAGCAGCAAAAGAACCCTATCAGCCAAACAGAGCGAGCAAAAGATTTGGTACAAAGATACCTTGATACGGCATACGCCAACCGGGAATTGCTGGTGAGCCTGATCGAGCGGATCGAGCTGACGGCGGACAGGGAGATCATTGTCAAGTTTCGATTTGCAGAGCTTCAGCAGACGGGATAAATCTAGCCATATCAATGGTTTGCGCCGTTATGAGCGGCGCGATTTTCAAGACGAAATCACTTACAATAGTTCCCGCGCTATGTCTCCCGCATCGAAAAGCGCGCGCTGCAAAAGCTGGAGGAGGCCATGGGGGAACGGGAATAAAAAAACGCGGGGCGCTTGTGCGCCCCGCGCCCGCTCAGGGGGGAGAAGCGGGATAGGAGAGGAAAAAACGCTGCATTATTTGCTCGATCATGCTGCGCGCGGCGGGGGACACCGAATCTGTCATACCATGCGGCAGGCCTCGCAGTTTTCGCAGTCGGGAAACTCCTTGTGATCGTAAGCAATGCCGTTTCTGTCGTAATAGTCCTTGATGGCGGACTTGAACGCCTCCTCGGCGAGCACACTGCAATGCAGCTTGTAGGCGGGCAGACCGCCCAGCGCATCGACCACATCTTTGTTCGTGATCTTGAGCGCCTCGCCGATGGTCTTACCCTTGATCATCTCGGTGGCGATAGAGCTCGAGGCGATCGCGCTGCCGCAGCCAAAGGTCTCAAACTTCACATCGTCAATTTTGTTGCCTTTGATTTTCAAATACATCTTCATGATATCGCCGCACTTGGCGTTGCCGACCTGACCGACGCCGTCTGCGTTTTCGATCTCGCCGACGTTGCGCGGGTGCATGAAGTGATCCATCACAGTTTCCGTATAAAGAGCCATTGTCGAATCCTCCTTTGTAGGCTGATGTTATAAAATGAACGGTTTCCTGCCGCTGATGAGATCCTTCCACATCGGAGACATCTCGCGGAGATATGCAACGACCTCGGGCACGGCGGCAAGAATGCGGTCAACGTCCTCATCGGTGTTCCATTCGCAAAGGCTCAGGCGCAGCGAGCCGTGCGCGACCTCATGCGGCCGGCCGATGGCCAGCAGCACATGGCTCGGGTCAAGCGAGCCGGACGTACACGCGCTGCCGGAGGAGGCGCAGATGCCCTTCGCGTCGAGCAGCAGAAGAAGGCTCTCGCCCTCGATGCCCTCAAAGCAGAAGCTCACATTGCCGGGCAGACGATTCACAGGGTCGCCGTTGAGCGCGCTGTGCGGGATCTTGGAAAGTCCGGCAATCAAGCGGTCGCGCAGGGCGCTGACCTTCCGGGCGTTTTCATCAATGTGCGCGCAGGCGTCCTCCAACGCTGCGGCCATGCCCATGATGGCGGGGAGATTCTCCGTGCCTGCGCGCTTGCCGCGCTCCTGCGCGCCGCCCTCGATGAGACTCGTGAGGGGAACGCCCTGCCGCGCGTACAGCACGCCGATGCCCTTCGGGCCGTGGAACTTGTGCGCGGAGAGGGACAGCATGTCGATGTGCTGCGCCTGCACGTCGATGGGGATATGCCCCGCCGCCTGCACGGCGTCGGTGTGGAACAGCACGCCCGCCTCGCGGCAGACTTCGCCGATCTCGGCGATCGGCAGAATGGAGCCGATCTCGTTGTTGGCGTACATGACGGTCACAAGACAGGTGTCCGCGCGAAGGGCGCTCTTCACCTGCTGCGCCGTGATCGTGCCGATGGCGCCGACGGGCAGAAGCTCGATCTCGAATCCCTCTTTTTCAAGCTTTTTGAGCGTGTGCAGCACGGCGTGATGCTCGAAAGCCGTCGAAATGATGTGCTTTTTGCCCTTGCGCGCGCCGAGACGCGCGGCAGAGAGAATCGCCTGATTGTCGGCCTCGCTGCCGCCGGAGGTGAAGTAGATCTCGCGCGGCGAGGCATTCAGGCACGCTGCGATGCGCTCGCGCGCATTTTGCAGCGCCTCGGCCGCCTGTTGCCCGACGGAGTGCAGGCTCGAGGGGTTGCCGTAGATCGTTTCCATATAAGGCAGCATCGCGTCGATGGCCGCGCGGCTCATCTGCGTGGTGGCGGCGTTGTCTGCGTAAACAGTTGTCATAGGTATCGCTCCTTTGCAATGGATAATTCCTATCTATCAAGTATGTTTATATGATAACGATAAAATCCTACTTTGTCAATAGGAATTTAGAAAAAACCATATTTTCACATTTTCAGAAAGACCGGCGGCAAGGGACAATAAAAAGGAAGGAAGGAACGCTCCTTAGAGCGTTCCTTCCTTCCTATGGGGGGTGGAGGAAGTAAGCTTACTTTTCGAGCTGCGTCCAGTCGCGATTCGCGCGCAGGGCGGTCCACTGCTCGTCGCCGTTCTTCTCGGTCGCGGCGCGCTCATAGGTGTGGCTGTTCGTCGCCTCCTGCACGGCGATGTAGAACCAGTCGCCGCTCTTGCAGTCGGGGAAGGTCAGCATTACGCGCTTGGAGAGCAGGTGATCCTCGTCGGAGGGTACACGCTCAAGCGCACGGTTCACAAGCGTCATCATCTCGGCGCGGGTGATGGTCGCATCGGGACGGAACGTGCCGTCGGGATAGCCCTCGATCCAGCCCATCTTCGCAGCAATGGCGATGGCCTCATACGCCCAGTGCTCGGCAGACACATCGGAGAACTTCACACCCTTGACGGGCTTGGCGTCCGAGAACTGCGCGAGCATCGCGGCGAGCTCGGCGCGGGTAATGGCCTCGTTGGGACGGAACGCGCCGCCCTTGGCGGTGTCAACGATCACGCCGGCCTTTTCGAGGGTCGCGATGCTGTTGTTGTACCACGCACCGGCCTTGACGTCGGTGAAGCTGCTCTCGGTCGTGAAATACTCATCGCGCGTCTTGTCAGAGAGCAGACGGAAGAGAATGGTCGAGACCTCGGCACGGGTGATGCTGCCGTTCGGGCGCACCGTGCCGTCGGGATAGCCCATGACGTAGGCGTAGTGATCGCCCGTGTTCAGCGTGGGCTTGCTCGGGGTGGAGGGATGATAGGTGCGGTAGGTGTTGACGATATTCAGCGCGGTGGTGTATTCCCTATTGCCCGGGGTGAACTGCCAGGACTCGACCTCGTATTTATTGGTATTCTTATTCAGAACGACCTTGATCGTTAGGGTATACTCGGTCGTGTCGTAGCTCATGCGGCTGGTCTTGCCCGGAACCTCCCGCACCGTGTAGGTGTAGGTGCCTCTATCGCGGAAGGTGAGTTTGTTGTTTGCAGTAAACTGGAACGCGATGTCCTTCAGATCGGAGTAAGTGACCTCGGCCTTGCCGGTGTAAGAGGCGGGGGCGGACATGGTGGCAGTGGACTTTTCGTCAGCGCCCTTGACAGTCACGTAAAAGGCCTCCGTGAAGTTCCTGCCGACATTGCCCTTCACCGTCTTGGTGATGGCGGGAGTGTCCTTGCCGTCGCCAGAAACGACGTCGTTGAAGTCAAACGTGCCGTCACCGACGGGGTCCTTGGCATAAGTAACCTCGATGACGATACCAGCCTTGTCGATCATTACGGGCAGATTGGGGGTAACGCTCTTGCGGCTATAGTGAGGCGCGAGCTTGGAAGAGTCAGTAACCGCCGATACTTCCGTGCCGCAAGTTACATTATCGATCTTCTGATCGAACGGCGTGCTCTGACCCTCGTAATAATATTCGATCTTGTAATCGATCTTGCTCAGCTTGAAGTAAAGTTTGAGCTTGAGGGAACCGTCCGCCGCAATCGTGCCGCTTTCCACATTAGCAGCACTATTATCGTAGGTATACTTGCCGCTTTCCTTGTCTGCCTTATCCTCCGTTGTCACGGAAGCGAGCGTGCCGGTCGTGCCGGTACGGTTGGCAGTCGCACTGGCCGTGGTAGGATAGGTGCCATCAGCATTCTGATAGTAATACTCGACCGTGTACTTGGTATCGGTGTTCGGCGCCCACTGAGCAACGGCCTTGAGGTTGTTCGCGGGCATGGTTTCAGGCTTGCCGATAGCAATCTCGGTAACCTGACTGCCGCTAACGCTGTACCATTTCCAGCCGTTGAATGTGTAGCCATTGCGCTCTGGATCAGTCGTGCCATAGGCAGGAATCGCGGTGCCATACTCGACATTATTGTGAACAACGTCCTCGAAGACGTCTTCGCCGTCCACACCATCAGTGTAGGTCACGGTGTACTTGTTCACCGTCTTGGTCCAAGTGCCCTTGAGCACAACACTTTCGTTGCCCATGGTCTGAGTACCGGTAAGGACATCATCGGCGCCGTTCAGCTTCCAGCCGGAGAAGGTGTAGGTGTAGCCGCCCTCGACAACTTCGCTACCCTTATTATAGGTGTCGTCAACCGTATACTCCTGATCCTTTGTGTACTTGTTGTTATCGATCGGCTCACTATAGTTAGTTGGCTTCACATCATCAGTCAGCGCATACGTCACGCTGTACTTCTGAATTTCTTCCCACTGAGCGGTATAGACGATTGCATACGTATCGCCGCTGACATTAGCTTCAACCTTAGGGCTCCAGCCTTTAAAGGTATAGTCCTCGCGGGTGGGAGTTCCTCCGCTAAAGCCAGGCGTGTTTGCACCTTTCGTCAGGCCATAGGTCGTCTGATCATCAAAAACAACTGGATCATCCACACCGTCTGTGTAGGTCACGCTGTAAATCTCCACAAACGGCGTTCCGATGGCATCCTGTGTGAACCTGACTTCTTTATTCTCCAGCTTGCTGCTCTTGAACGTCAGGCTGACATCTTTGTTTGTATAAAGCTCGCCGACCTTCTGAACGCCATCTTTCAGCCTAACCTTAAAGCTTACTTCCTGCTTATCCTTACCAATGTCCCCGATGCGCCAGGTCAGCGTTCCATCGTTCTCGTCCAAGGCACTGTCCTTGCTCACCAGCTCGAAGTAATCCGTGTTGATGATGTCGGTCATCACAGCGTTTCTTCCCGCGGGAATGGAATCGGTAATGGTCTGCCGCAACATGGCCAGAATACTGCTCAGGCCAGTGGCGCTGGTGGCATAGTAGAGTACATTGCCCTTGCTGTCAGTAGAGGAAATGGCTTTGAGATCGCTCGCCTCATTATCCGACAGGGCAATGCCGACGGTCATAATGGTAACGCCGCTATCCTTTAGAGCTTCCGCAGCAGCTTTTCCATCTTTGTCTTCCTCGGGCTCGCCGTCAGAGATAAACACAATAAAATGCTGCTCATTGCTTCCTTTATTAAGAATATCTTCTGCCGCGTTCAAGCCCTCCTTATAATTGGTGCCGGTACTTTTTGCAGTGGTGAGCGAACCAATTGCATCAATCAATTGCTTCTTGTCCTGTGTCAGAGCTTGCGAAGCGGTCGCGCTACCGGAAAAGCCAACTAAGCCAACGTTGATTTCGCTTCCGTCCGTCAATAATCTTCCAACAAACTGCTTTGCCGCGGCAATGGCATGGGTGATCCGACGGTCATCAGTTTTTTTCTTTGTCCATCCATCGTCTTCATAGTTGCCGCAGCCATCGCCTGTAAAAGTGCCCACAATATTACTTTCTGCCCAGTGTTCATGTTCCGTCTTCTTGCAGGTCAGGTAACAATAACCCCTGCCCAATAGATATTGACAGTCAGTTATGGGTTTGTGGGCAAGCCCAAGAGGACCCCAGTGTTCTGGATGGTTATCCTGAGTGCATTTGGCGTAGCAGGCATCATCATCATGTTTGTGTTCTGCCTGCGAGCAAAACGCCATCGAGCCGGACGTATCCACCACCAGCACTACGTCTGCCGGCAGATTGTTCGTGGTCTCGCTCGTGGTCGTAGTACCCTCAACAGAAAGGGTAATGGTATAGTTTCCCTTTCCGTCGGGCTCACTGCGCTTTTTCGATGCCTTCACGCCCGTTGCCTCTCGAGCTGCTTCCGCATCGGTAAAGACGGTCGCTTGGCTCTCATCCGCCAGCGCGTTGAGCGGCAGCAGGGACAGTGCCATCACAAGCACCAGAACCCACGTCAGCAGCCGCTTTCCTGTTTTCTTTCCAGCCATAAAAAAATTCCTCCTTCTTTTGGGCGCAATACGGCACATAGAAGGGGGAGCGTGAATGCATCGGCAACCGGCTGCCATGCGGTGCGGGGACACCGTTTAGGCCCTTGGCTTTGCGACACCGGCTTTCGCCGGCTGTGCCTTTTGTCTGCGCATTTGCTCGTTTCTGTGAGCCGCACAGCGTATGATTGACAATTGTCAAGTCAAGAGTTGCTTACAGTTATCAGTATAACATGAATCTGAGAAAAAGCAAGGGAATTTGCGAAGTTCGGCACATCGACGAAGAACGCGGACGGCGGCGGGATCGCCCCGCCGCCGCAGATCTTTTTTTTGCTTACACGCTGAGCCAGTCGTCGAGCACGAGTCCTTCGTTGTGCTTGGTGAGGAAGCCCACGCTCCACTCGCCGCCGAAGGCGATGAGCTTGCGCCCCTTGAAGTCCTCGAGCACGCGCGAGCCGGAGCAGAGCATCAGATCCTTCACGTCGCACGGGCACTCGCGGATGAAGCGCAGGTGCTCGTAGGGAAGGCCGCTCATGCGCAGGTCGACGCCGTACTCATTTTTCATGCGGTATTCGAAGACGTCGAATTGCAGCGTGCCGACCACGCCGACGACCACGTCCTCAAAGCCGCTGTCGGGGATCTTGAAGATCTGGATCGCGCCCTCCTGCGCGATCTGCTCCACGCCCTTAACAAACTGCTTGCGCTTCATCGTGTCCTTGGGCGAGACGAGCATGAAATGCTCGGGCTCGAAGGTCGGAATGCCGGAGAAGCGGAACTTCTTGCCGGGCGTCGTGATCGTGTCGCCGATCGAGAAGATGCCGGGGTCGAACACGCCGATGATGTCGCCCGCGTAGGCCTCGTCGA
>ERZ827498.4843-NODE-4843-length-10225-cov-3.441101_pt1 | contig 10225 bp, 10 predicted proteins | sample MGYA00519865_ERZ827498 | MGnify/ENA primary metagenome ERZ827498 (study PRJEB31778, sample SAMEA3449328) | human gut metagenome | biome: human gut; feature: human-associated habitat; material: faeces | place: United Kingdom | collected 2010/2012 ...
AAACGCTTTGCAGCTGCTCTTTTTGTCTTTACCTTTGGCATAATAATCCTCCTAAAAATGTCTGTTAGTTGTTATTTATTTTAACGTTTTTCAGTTAAAAACATCATCATGCTCCTGCCTTCCATCTTAGGAGCCTTCTCAATTACAGCTATATCACTAAGCTTTTCTGCAAAATCCTCTAATATATGCTTAGTAGAGTCGATATGAGCCATTTCTCTTCCTCTGAATCTTAATGATACTTTAACCTTGTTACCTTTCTCAATGAACTTTCTTGCTGAGTTACACTTAGTATTAAGGTCATTGACATCGATGTTAGGTGATAAACGAACTTCCTTAACTTCTACTGTCTTCTGTTTCTTCTTAGCTTCCTTTTCCCTGCGGAGCTGTTCGTACTTGAACTTGCCATAATCTACAATTCTGCATACAGGTGGATTAGCTGATGGCGAAACCATTACCAAATCTACTCCTGCATCCTTAGCCATGTTTAAAGCATCTCTTAATGCCATAACTCCAAGCTGCTGTCCTTCTTCTCCAATAACACGAACCTCTTTGCATCTGATCTGTTCGTTAATCATTAACTCGTTAATAGCGGTACACCCCCATATAAAAAATTAAAGTGAATAGCACAGCTATCCACTTTCTTTAATCAAAACACAATCCTATATTATGTGTAATTCTTAAATATCAACCCGAGTCGCCCTATGCGCTGAGGTGAGAGTGGATACTCTGCTTTGCTTTGCAACTATTGCATGATATCATCCTAATCAATATATGTCAACCCCATTATTAAAATTTATTCGCAAAATTTATTACAATGCAATTAATCTTATATCTTGGAATATCACTTCATTAATGATATTATAATACAGAAAATAAATCAAGAAAGGATCTGACATTTATGAAAGATTTTCTTATATCAACTGACACAACTGCTGATTTACCTGCAAGTTATGTTAAAGAAAACAACATTGATATCCACACTCTTTTTTATGCATTTGGTGAAGTAATCTACGGAACAGATAACATTATGCCTGAGAAGGAATTCTTTGACCGCATGCGTAACGGCGAGATGCCAACAACTATGGCATGTAATCCGCAGGATTGTAAGACAATATTTGAAAAGCGTGTCAATGAGGGATTTGATATTCTTCACATTGCATTTTCATCTGCACTTTCAAGCAGTTACAATAACGCCTGCATAGCAGCCAATGAAGTTATGGAAGAACATCCGGGAGCTAGAATCGTTGTAGTAGATTCATTAGCTGCTTCAATGGGTGAAGGTCTTATCGTGTATAAAGCTGTTGAGATGAATAAATCAGGAAAATCTATGGACGAAATAATAGATTTTGTCAACAATCATAAGCTTAATGTAGTACATAATTTTACGGTTGATGACCTTAACCACTTATACAGAGGAGGTCGTGTTTCTAAGACTACTGCCATTATCGGTACGCTTGCCAACATCAAGCCAATCCTTCATGTAGATAATGAAGGTAGACTTATTAATATAGGAAAAGTCCGCGGCAGAAAGAAATCACTTATTGCTTTAGTTGACCGTATGGAGGAACATATTGGTTCATACAGGGATAAGAATGATGTTGTATTCATCAGTCATGGTGACTGCTTACAAGATGCACAGTTCGTAGCAGGTCTTGTTAAAGAAAGATTCGGCATAGACAACATATGGATTAATTATATATGTCCTACAATCGGAACACATTCCGGTCCTGGAACAGTTGCACTCTTCTTTATGGGTGAATCAAGATAATATACACGCAAAACTGGCAGAGTGTTTACCACCCTGCCAGTTTTGTTATATGTTCTACCAATGTATTCACATCCACAGGTTTAGATATAAGTCCGTTCATGCCTGCCTTTTGCAGCATACCTATATCTGTTTCAAAACCATCTGCTGTCATTGCAATTATTGGCACTTCCGTACATTTTCCATTCTTAGTCCTTATAATCTTAGTGGTCTCTATGCCATCCATTCCCGGCATTCTCATGTCCATAAGAACATCTATGTCGTCCGCCTGTTCACTTTCAAGTAGTTCAATCGCCGAACTGCCATCTTCTGCCTCATAAACTGTTATATCCTCGTCTTCAAGAATATCTTTTACAAGTTCCCTGTTAAAATCGTTATCATCAACTATCAGGACACATTTATCCATTCTGTTCTCTCCTAATTTAACACTTACTAAAGTACGTTATTCTCTCTTATTTCTGAAACAAGCTTTCTTCTGTATGCCCTGCAGCCATTTTCATTCCAATATTTTCTCTTTTCAACCTTAATAACTTCAAATGTTGTATGGAATATATCTGTCTTATAGCTTGTATAAGGCTCTCTTCCCGGATAAAATACTGTTATCGAATCTGCACATTCATCTATCTTAAGGCCGTAATCCTTAGCAAATTTTCGTGATTCATAAGGGCTTCTTATCATCTTGATATGTGCATAATAACCCACAAGATAAGCGAAATAGTTCATATCAAATTTATCAAGCCATCTGCCATCACTTGCCATAAATACTATAACAGGAAATGTTCTTTCTTCCTCTGCAATCAGTGTTGTAAGATCATCGTAATCCTTGCTGTCCTCAACGTATCTTACAGACTCCCTCATTCTTTCCACATCAACAATTCCTATATTGTCTGCAATCTCTCCAAAGAAATTAGGTCTTGAAAACAGAACATTTTCATTATCTCTGTATCTGTCTGCTGGTTCTGCATATCTGTTAGATACCGTGAATTTCAGTCTGTCACCTTCCCTGCATATAACCGCTTCAGATATCCATACTCTTGTTGGTATCTTAGTATCAAGATGTGTAGTTTTTTCAGAAAAATACACATTTTCTGCATCATACGAAAGATTAACTGAATATCCAGGCTCTGCATTAACATAAGTTTCTGCACTCTCAGGTAAATCTGTGAATACATCCTCATATCTTGACTTAACCCATGAATATATGTACCCTGTGGCTTTTCTGAAAGCATCAGGCATTGCAAGATTGCTTAAGTCGATATATGTATCAGCCTTGAATACCATAAAAGAGCCAAGCTGTTTAAACGGCTCAAATCTTCTTCTCTTGGCAACGCTTTCTGTCTCCTGCTTCTTCTCATGTTCTATCTTTACAAATGCTTCTTTGAGTCTCTCATCCTCAGGTCCTATCTGATTAACTATCTTAACAATATTATTAACAGTAATCTCCGGACCTTTATCTCCTGTATTATCCCATAGCTGTCTTAGTAACGGTTCTCTTTTAAATTTATAAAACTTCTTGGCAAGCTCTGTATCTTCATCAAATATCTCTTCAATATATGGATGCAGCGGTTCTCTTGTAAACTTCAGTCTGTAATGACATCTTAACATATAGTTCCATTTTCTGTCTTTGTAATGCTGATGTCCTAAATCTTCAATCAGACCCACAACTGAATCATCACATAACTCCAGCGTTGCAAGAATACTGTTCATCTTTCTTGCAAGTGCTTCATTACCCGTGCCAAAGGCTGAGCCTTTATATCTCATATCATGTTCAATCTCATGCCAGCCCTCAAAAGAATTAGTTCTTACCTGTATCTCAAATGTATCATCCACATAATCTCCAAGCTCCGGATTAACAATGGTCTTGCTAAGATATCCCGGCAGCTTGAATATGCCGTTAATCTTCATTGCCCTGAACTCATATTCATTAGCCTCTGTTGTATTCCACACGCCCGGCATAGAGAATATTGTATCAAGAAAATTCTTAACAATTTCAACATCATCCGCATAATACAGAATAATTCTTATTCCTATAAGATCCTGCATCTTTTTATCCTGATTCTCTGTCCCCGGTCTTCTGTAATCCTTTAATATAAGTTTATCAAGCATTGAATCAGGAGCTTTCACCCTGTATGCAACCCTGTAATAGAATCCTGCTTTCTTAAGCTTTTCTTCTATAATACTTAGCAGATCATCCTTAACAATATCCGGAACATATATCTTTTCTACATTTTCTTTAGTAAATAATTCATTAACTTCATTCATACCCTAACCTCTGATTCCAGCCACTTTGGCAAACTGTGTCTCCACTCTTGCCCTTAAGCGGTTTTTTATTCCCTCTGTTGTAAATGCAGCTTCAACACCATTCATTATCAGCTTCTTAACATCTTTCTTCTCCATATTGAATGTATCTGCAACTAATGCAAGTTCCCTCGCCTCTGTTGTGTTAGAAACCATCATATTATCCGTATTAACAGTAACTTTTATCCCCTTATTCATAAGCTTCTGTATCGGATAATTCTCTATTGTATCGTATATTTTAGTATTCAGATTGCTTGTCGGACATAATTCCAATGCAGTCTCTCTGTCTGCAAGCTCCTGCATAATTAAAGGATTCTCTGTACTTCTTACGCCATGTCCTATTCTTACAGCTTGAAAATTCAATGCACATTCAACACTTTCTGCTCCGGCTGCCTCACCTGCATGAATAGTAAACGGAACGCCTCTCTGAACGGCATCTCTGAATACATCTGCAAATGTATCTGTTGCATAAAGTCCTTCTGCACCTGCAAGGTCTGCCGCCACAACACCTCTTCCCCTTTCGGCATATAATGCAGCAAGTCTTACTGTTTCCATATTAGCATCCTTATTATCATCCGAACGCATACAACATAATATCAGATTGTGACAGGAATATGACTTCCAGTACTTTCTTGATTCATCAAGTCCCTCACATGCTGCTTCAACAATCTCCTGCTGTGACAATCCTTTTCTTGTATGAAGCTGTGGTGCAAATCTTATCTCGCTGTATATTACTCCCTGTTCTTCCTGCTCTTTAACAAGCTGACACACACTATATTTAACAGCCTCACGCGTCTGCAAAAGCTGAAGCGGAAACTCGAATTTTTCAAGGTATTCATTAAGATTCTTACAATCTGATGATACGCTCAGCTTTTCTGACAATTCTATCTCATCACCTGTTTCTATATTCTGCATATCACAAAGATGTCTTACAGATTCAAGCGACAGTGAACCATCAAGATGTACATGCAGGTCTGTAAGGCAATCCAGTTTTTCTATCCATTCTATATTGCTGATTTTCAAAAAAACACCCTCTAACATAATAATATCTTACATACACTTCTTTACATTTTAAACTGCATTCAGTATATTTGCAACACCGATAAGCTTTTGTCTCCATATTTTACCAAGTATTTTGACAAATTTTATGATTAATTTATATTCAGCACATTTGCATTAAATATACATGCGTGTTATAATCTATGTATCAATATCGTTATAAGTAATCGGGGGATATAATTATGTCAGTTATTCATGAATCAGCAGAAAACTATCTTGAATCAATATTAATGTTAAGCAAAAAGCTTCCTGTGGTTCGTTCAATAGATGTTGCCAATGAGTTAGGTTTCAAGAAATCAAGTGTCAGTATTGCGATGAAGAATTTGAGGGAATCTAATCATATAACGGTAACTAAAGAGGGGTACATATATCTTACAGAATCAGGTAAAGAGATTGCTGAGATGATATATGAGCGTCACCAGCTCCTTACATCATGGCTCATAAGGCTTGGTGTTGATCCTAAAGTTGCTGAAGAAGATGCCTGCCGTATCGAACATGATATAAGCAAGGAATCATTCAACGCTATTAAGAAAGCTATATCTTAATTTTTCTCATATAATTTCCTTCTCGGAAAGAGCCATACCGGATTATCCGGCATGGCTCTTTCTATTTTACATATTCTTTTTATCCAGCAAATTCCTGTGCCCAGTAATGACTGTACCTTCCTGCTCCACAGCCTGAATTACTATAACCCAGCCCCATTTTTGTATACTCCGGGCTCAATATATTAGCCTTGTGTCCTGCTGAACTAAGCCATGATTTCATAACATCTTCAGGAGTTGCCTGACCTGCCGCAATATTCTCACCACATGCATTCTGCCATTCAACATTACATATGTCATACACTTCAAAGCAGCTATGATCATTAGGTCTTTTATGTCCAAACACACCTGTACAATCCATCTCTATAGCTCTCATATTAGCTGCATTACACAATGCTTCGTCTAATACAAGTGGAGCTACACCAACATTAGTTCTCTCAATATTAACAAGTCTTAAAACTTCATTGGCATCTGTGCTATATGTAACTGTGTTAATCTGTGCACGCGCAAGCAGGTTATAATCAGAATTAACATCTTCACTTGCAGACGGAATATCTGTTTCTTCGCTATTATCCGATGAATCTCCGTCACCATATGATTCCCCATCACTATTCTGGTAATCATCTCCCGAACCACTGTCTTCCCATGATTCCTGTCCGGAATTATTCTCATAACCACCTGCCTGTGACAAATCATCAAAAGCCTGTTGTTCTGATGCCTCTGTATTACCAGCAATATCATTATCTGTCAGGTTATTCTCTTCACTGGTTACTTCCTGTGTAAAATCCCTGGTTTCTTTATCTGCTGTCTTAACATTATTACCATCAGTTTTGGTTTCTCCATTGACAACGGTTCTTACTGTAGTCTGTGTCTCTACAGTATTGTCAGAATTCTTCCCATTAGCATTATTGTATGCACTGCCACAGCTTGTAAGCAGTCCTCCAATAATGACTGCTGTCATTAATACAGCTGCATTTTTTCTTCTCATAATTGTATACCCCTGTTTCCTCTCTACAACAGCAATGCTGCTATTTAGAATAATAACACAATGTCATATATTTTACCATATATCTTTTTACCATTTATTACCATATCAGCCTATATAATTACCATATTTTACCATTATAACCACTAATATCAGACTTATAAAATGTTATTTTTCTTATAGTGGATTTGCAATCAGATAAACTATGGAGGAATACCAGATGCAGGAATATCATAACAGAATCCGTGAATTACGCGAGGAAAAACATATAACACAGGTAAGATTAAGCACTGAGCTTGGAGTTGCCCAGGAAACAATAAGTGCATACGAACAAGGAAGGCATCTTCCAAGTGTCTCATCTCTTATGAAATTAAGCAGTATATTAGATGCAAGCATGGATTACATAATGATGAAATCTGATGTCAGAAATATGATTCAGGTTCAGTCTTTATCCGACAACGAGACAAGATTATTAGGCTACTATAAGAAGCTTAATGCTTCAGGAAAGGAAAAGGCTCTTTCATATATTGAAGGCCTTAATGACGGTTTAAGGTCAGGCTGCAAATAATTTCATTAAACACATTAAGCCCCCGGACGCAATCTTGTCCGAGGGCTTATTATTTCTGTTCCAATATCTTATTTTTCAAGATATCCTGTGTATTCTGCTGTTCTTAATATATCATTAGCTCTTGCTATCTGTTCCTTATCAGGTGGCATTACATCAGAAAGTGTATACGGAATTCCTAATTCCTCCCACTTAAATACTCCAAGTGTATGATATGGAAGCACTTCAAATCTCTTAACAGTCTTTAAACTGGCAACAAAATCCCTTAACTGTTCAAGGTCTTCCTGTGCGTCTGTCACTCCTGGAACAAGAACATTTCTTATCCACATATCCTTATCATGGTCAGAAAGATACTTTGCAAGGTCAAGGATGTTCTTATTAGTCCAACCTGTAAGGTCCTTGTGCTTCTCATCATTAATCTCCTTAATATCAAGAAGAAAAAGGTCTGTAACAGCCATCAGCCTGTCAAACTTTTCCAGATATTCCGGCTCCATCTTAAAAGGATTACCTGACGTATCAAGAGTTGTATGCACACCATTCTTTTTCGCAATTTCAAAGAGTTCTGTCACAAATTCCATCTGAAGAAGCGCCTCTCCACCACTTACAGTGATTCCGCCACCATTCTTCCAGTAATTTCTGTAACGGTAAGCTTTATTGAACACTTCCTGCGCTGTTTCTAATGTTCCGCCTTCTTCTTTCCATGTCTCAGGATTATGACAATATCTGCATCTCATATGGCAGCCCTTAAGAAATACAATATATCTTACCCCTGGTCCATCAACTGAACCAAAGCTTTCTACCTGATGAATTCTACCTTTAATACTTTCACTCATAGCATTTTCCTCTTCCAATAATTATTACTTTATAATGTATTATCACTTAATAACGATAATTTACTCCAAAAATGTCTACATTTTATAAAAACATATATTTGGTGCATTAAATATAACATATCCCCTATATATTGTCAGTTCGAATTGCTTATGTTCGCATAAAAAAGCAAAATGTAGACCTTTTTATCTCCATTTATCTGCTTTATAGCGCATTCTTTCCAGCTTATTTATCTCGTAACATTTTTCACACATGCCAAATCTATGATTCCATTCCAGTTTCTTCCCACAGCGTTTACATTTGTTGAAGAATTCACCATTAGTAAGTTCTCTTACTATGCATTCTGATATCTCCTCTTTAAGCATTCTGATACGCTCATCATATTCTGATATATTAAGAGCATTACAGTATGAATTAAGCAGATCCATCTTCTTATACAACTGTTCAAGGTCATCCAGCTTCATGGCTTCTATATCTTCAGATTCAGTATCTACATAATACCACATCCTGCTTACCGGTTCACCGTCAGCTGTCATATCAACAAGATCCTGCCACAAATATTTAAGTTTCTCGCTATTCTCGTCAAATGGAATGTTAATAAGACTGTATTCAAGATCTTTATTAATCTTCTCACCATGCTTTTTCTCAATGTATTCAGCAAGTTTAATCCTGTTCTTTAAGTCAGCAACTGAAAAGCATTTCTTTTCAATCGTCTTTAACCATATCTTAAATATCTCTGAAAGGCTGTATGGCATATCCAGGACTTTTCTTGGCGGCTGTATAACGCAGCTTGTTATCTGCTCATATCTTCCATGAAGCAGTTCACCTATCTGGTCCCTATCCTCTATTGAGTTGACATACCCCTGGTCATACATGCCCTTTCTTCCTGCTCTTCCGGCAATCTGCTTAACCTCACTCATGTTAAGAAGTCTTTTGGATTTACCATCGAATTTTTTCGACTCAGTAAATATTATTCTTCTTATAGGAAGATTTACTCCCATTCCAATAGCATCTGTACATACTACAATTCTGCTCTCCCCATTTAAGAATCTGGCAACCTCTGCTTTTCGCACACTGTATGGAAGTGAACCGTATATAACACTTACTTTATACCCTTCCTTCTTTAGAAGGGTTGCAAGCATAAGAACTTTTCTACGTGAAAATGCTACTAAAGCATCTCCATCCCGTATATCATCCGGAAATATGAAATCATGGTCTTCAACTATAAGTCTTGAATTCCTTTTATGTCTTATATCCGTATATGTATCTCCACACATTTTTATAAGCATTTTAACAATATGTATTGCATTCGGCGACATGCATACATGTACAACATCAGCATTAACGCCAAGAATTGCCTCTGTCCACGCCCAGCCTCTGTCTGAGTCGGCTACCATCTGTGCCTCATCTATTACACAGACATCAAAATGTCTGCTCATATCCATTTTCTCAACTGTACAGGATAAATGCTTTGCACCATCTCTTATATCCTTCTCCTCGCCTGTCGTCAACGAACAGTTAATTCCTCTGGCAAGGCTCATCTCCTGAATCTCTAACGCAAGCAGCCTTAAAGGTGCAAGGTACATTCCTGCATCTGCATTGTAAAAATCCTCTAGTGCATCATGTGTCTTTCCTGTATTAGTCTCCCCTATATGAAGTATAAAATGTCTCTTTATATTTCTGGCTTCAGGATACAGCTGTGTTATATCCTCAGGAATACTCTCCATTAATGCAGTCTTTATCTTAAGTTCTTTAAGACTTGCTAAATCTTTAGGTACGAATTTCTTCTTTTTCTTTTTATAGTAATATCTAGCCATTTATTTTCCTATTGTTTTCTGAAATATAAACAAGAAGCATGACAATACATAAAACATTACATATTGTCACGCTTCTTTCTGTAAGGTCAGTCTGATTATTTAGCTGCTGCAGGATTATTCTTCTTAGTAGCAATCTCATCTTTAAGCATTGCAACAAATTCGTCCTTAGATACTGTAGTTGACTTCTGCTCTCCGTGGAGTCTGTAGCTTACAGTTCCTTCTGCTGCTTCATTCTTACCAAGTACAATAAGGTAAGGAATCTTCTTAACTTGAGCTTCTCTTACTCTGTATCCAAGCTTTTCTGCTCTCTCATCAATCTCAACTCTGATTCCATTATCTGCAAGATAATCATAGAGCCCATGA
>ERZ827498.4845-NODE-4845-length-10223-cov-2.819138_pt1 | contig 10223 bp, 10 predicted proteins | sample MGYA00519865_ERZ827498 | MGnify/ENA primary metagenome ERZ827498 (study PRJEB31778, sample SAMEA3449328) | human gut metagenome | biome: human gut; feature: human-associated habitat; material: faeces | place: United Kingdom | collected 2010/2012 ...
ACCGAAGGAAGGTCAACCGATAATCCAGAACGGACCGCCGGCGCCTGCACGACGGCTGGCCTCGTTTAAGATAATGGACAGATCCCAAAGTTGCTCACTGCGCTTATAGCTGGCCGGGTCTGCCACCATGATTTGACCGTCTTTTACGCCTCGGAGAACGATGAAATGGCCGGAAGAAGTGAAATGCCCTTCAGCCATGATTGCCACAACCAGCTTTCCCTCGGAAAGAGCATCGACGATGCGCTGCGGCTCGGATGTCGTACAGCCGGATACCGGCAGTCCCCAGGCCTCCGCTGCGGCAGGAATCAGGGCGTGATAGGAGCCGCTGTTGTCACACCAGTATCCATTTTCATAGGACCACTGCGCCATCTCCACGGGATCAACCGTATCGTCCGTAAGGGAAGACACTACGATTGCCATGCTGGTCGGCCCGCAGCCGTAGCCGCCAATGTTGTCAGTTCCGTAAGGCTGGCTGGCATAGCGTTCATCCAGTTGGTTATAGTACACCACCGGTGTCACACCATCGGTAAAGGTTACATCCCCAAGAGAGGGGATGCTGTTTCCGGTCCACTCCGTCATGTTCTGGAGCAACCCATCACCCAAAAAGGTACTCAGGTTGGAAGCGTAGTCAGAGGCAAGTTTCTTTTGCTCATCCGTGAGTGCGAAAACATGGTCCGCAAGATAGGATTCACCGTTATACCGGATCGTGTAAATGATCCATGTTTCGGTAGTGGTGGTTTCCTCGCCGGTTTCCGGGTCCTCGGTAGTAACCTCACGGGATTCCTGGACGCTGGTGTAGGAATACAGGTGTTCCTTATTATCCCGGAGAACAGCGGCCAAATCATCCAGTGAAATACTTTCAAAATCCTCATCCCGGGCCGCACAATACTGAGAGATGATGAGATTGGCATTGAAAACAGGGCCGGAGGAATAGGAATTCTTGATCTCCATGTGGTCGACACCGGACGAAGCAAAATCTTCCTCAATCCGGGCCATCACATCATCCAACGCCTCGCCCAGAATGGAATTGATGGTGAATGTTATGTCGTTGGCATTTTCCACGATAGCTGTCTCGCTGTTGAGAACAGGGGCTTCGGAATCTGCCGGAGAAAAGGCATTAACCAGACCTCCAAAGATAAGCCCGGGGAGCATCAGGACAAACAGTACCGGAAGCAAAAGCAGAATGATGATGACGGCGATGATCTTGCCGATGTGCTTGCGCCCGGCCCAAACGGCCCCGGCCACGGCACCATACGGGCCGCCGGCGGCAGCTCCTTTTGCGGCACCGGGAATTGCCTTGCCTGCTTTAATAGCGCCTTTTATGGTGTGGGCAGCGGATGCTCCGGTTTCCACGGCATCGGCAAGACCAGTCTTTTTTTCTTCACCCATTTAGATCTTGTCCTTTCTGCGGGGAGTGGGGGGCAGCTTCTTGACGATTGACTCGTTGTAGGCTATCGACCCATCCGGTGCCATGTAGGGGGATTTCTCCACAGTGTCAACAGCGTATTGCTTATACCATGCCGCACCGTCGGCGGAATGAACCGTTGTGTATTGGCCCTCGGGTGCAACATACTGATCTGCATGATACATTCCGAAAGCGATGCCTTCCGGATGCTCGGCGGTAACTTCGGTGCCTGTGATACGCCCGCCGCCGATCTCAACATTCTGGTATTGAGGAATGTTTTCAGCACCGGCTTCCAAAGCAGCGTGCCCCATGTAAGAGTTCAAAGCGTCAACAGCTTTCTCACCGGAAATTGTACCCATCTGGGTAATGTTCCCGGTGGCAACAGAACCGATCACATTGTTGGCGAAATTGCCGCCCTTGCTGACGGACGAAGTATAGATGTGGCCGCCGATACCCCCTGCAGCACCGCCTACGAGACCACCAAGGCCAGAGGCTTTTGTTTCTGAGGGAGTTGTTGCTGTTTTTACCGCATTGTTCGTGACCTTCCGGCCAATCACCCCAGCCAAACCGCCGCTGGCAAAGCCGTCACCAAAGCCGCCACCCTTACCGCCACCGCTTGCATTCACATGGGTGGAATTGCTGCTGTGCCCACCGCCGAAATGGTGGCTGGAAAAGCTCTTGAATCCACTGAAGCCCCGGGCGGCTATTAAGGCCTCCGCCAGCATACTGCCGCCGGTATGACCTACATTGACCCCAAGACTTGCCATGAAAGAGTCGATTTTCTGTGATACTTTGAGAAAACCAATCGCACACATGAACCAAATCAGGACATTGCCGGATACAGCTTCTTTGCCCACGGCGTCTACCTGTGCCTGCACTTCTTCCTCCGAAACGGCGGCAAAAGCGGGTTGGCAGCACAGGCAGGCAAGAAGACCGACCATGAGCGCAAGAAACAGAGTTCTTCTGAGTTTTTTCATTACGCCCCTCCTTAAAGCGAAAGCGGGTTGGAGATAAACGAACCAACCATGCTCGTAAATAGGCGCAGACACCAGGCGTTCATAAGCAGCAGAAAAATCTGCCCGCCCAGCATCCGGCACCAGGATTTCCAGATGTTTGATGTGGTCTGGCTTGCCCCCATCGCAAAAGCGACTGGTGCAGTATAGACCAGCACACCAAGCAATACATATCGTTCCGCTGCTTCAAGCAGCAGTTTCAGATAGTTCCATGCCAAAATGATGACCAGAATCAAAGTGATCAAGGCCACGGCTCCATTGGCGCATACACCGATGATCACCAGCATCACCGAATTGAAATCGGCAAAGCTGAGGGGCGGCAGTTCCGAATCCATGATCCAGCGGTACGGGGTGCCGCCGATGGTCAGTATCGTGTTGATGATCTCGTCTGAAAAAAGTGCCAGCAGAATGAAGAGAACCGAGCGGATGCTCAGCTTCACAGGATCTTCTGCCTCGATGCCGGCGCTCAGACCGAAATTCTTAAACAGCTGCCATACCCAGTTGAGCAAAATCAGACCGACAGCCAGAGCTACAAAAATCCCGTACATCGTCTCTGCGGCGGGGAAATAGCGCAGAAAAACGGTCATGTCACAACCAAGCGCGCCCAAAACCGAAGTAGTCACAAGGTCGAGACCTGCCATGATCTGCTCTGCAATCCATTCAACGATGCCATCCAGGATACCCATAAATTACGCCTCCTTCCAGCGGGTGTAGAGTTGTCTCTGTCATCCAGCCCACTGACCGCCGGCAAACAGAGGCGTCACATAAGCCATGATAAAGCCTAATCCGTTGAGGATCGCCCAGGTGATACAGATGCGCTTCAGCCAAGCACGGCTTTCATCGACGGTCCGGCCCGAGCGGGAGAAGTTCATCAGCAGCAGGGCGACCGAGGCGGTCACAATGGCCGCAATGGTGGAAATGGCGACGATCTGCGTGTAGACATCCTGCATGATCTCTTTGGCTTTAGACCAAACATCGGTTGCAGCAAAGGCCGGCTGACAGAAAACCAGCGACATCGTGACGCAGAGAAAAGCCATATAGGCGAGTTTGGCAGCGGAAAAATGATGCTGAGGCGTGCGGTCGGCATCTTTCCGCTTCGACTGGGGAAGTTTCAGTTTCTTCAATGTTTGAGGACCTCCAATCCAAATGTGATGATCGTTGCTCAAAAGCAAAGAACAAGCCCGCACCTGATTTGCAGATGCGGGCTTATTCCCGGGCCGGACGGCCGTTTGGACAGAAAAAAAGCACTTCGGAAAAAGGCGCTGTTCTCTGTCCGTATTCGGTTTTGGGTGCAAGTTTGAGCATATTCAGTCTAACACATTGAGATTTACGCCTCAAGGGCAGAAACGCGCCAATTATTTTCCCGATATGTGCCAATTATTTGCCCTGCTTGTTTTCGCCGGCCGTCAAGTCTGGGAAAAATTGCTCCAGCACATTCAGGCTGTCCTTGGAGGTATATCCCCACAGCACGGAACTGAGGGCTTCAATGGCCTCCCGCCGCTTACGGTAATAGGTACGGAAGGAAATATCCCGGATATGAGGGCGCAGGTTCTCGATGATCTCCTCCACATTTTTCAACTGCTGGGGGGAGAGAAAAGAGTAGTACAGAAGCCAGTAGTATGCTTCACCGTTCTTGTGCTTGGTGCGGAGCAGATCGACTGCCGAATCCAGCAATTTCAGCATTTTGTGGCTGCGCTCAATGCACTTGGCGTGATGCTCAATATCGCTGCCCGCCAGATCGGCGCCGGCCAGGTAGACAGAATCCAGAAAATCCTCGATGGAAGTGCCATACTCGATCTCAAATTTTGTCCGGACATGCTGAACAGACAGCTCCAGGCTCCATACCACATCACGGTATTTCTTCAGCAGCTTCCAGGTGTCGTGGTACAGCGGGTTTTCAGCAACATTCTTTTCGTCAAATTTCTTCATGGTTATGCCTCCTTATTTGTTTTCAACAATGGGGTTGAGAGTAAGTTCAAAACTTGCGACCTGCTTGTTGCCACACAACACAGCCAGGCCTAAGCGCAACACAGTTTGCTCGTGTGCGCGGGGGAGTAATTCTTCCCGGCAGTCGCCCGATAAAGGATATAACTTGTAGTGAGAGAGGGAGCATCCAAAGCACGAAATCCCTTGTGCCATCAGGATTTGCGCCATTTTCTGCATGATGATTTCAATGTGAGATTTTGAAACGCTGGAGAGTTCGTCTGAAACGATGACCTCATGCTCCATGGTGGGCTCTTCCTGGTCAACACAGCCCTCCGCAGGAAGCTCCAGACGGATATTGAGTGTCATAGCGACCTCCTCTTTGTCCACCATCACATCAGATATTTCAAACATGGTGGACAAGTAGTTTTTAAGATAGATCACGCTGCCGTGGCGGCCGGGGAAGGACATGAGGGAAATATAGTCCAAGGCGGACAGCTTTTTAAGAATACGGCCAACGGTGGCCCGGGACAGTCCCCAGCGGGCAGCAAGTTCCGTATAGGTGACCAAAGGATTGCCAGTGCCATTGCGGAAATAGGCTACAGGCCCAAGACCCGACCCCTGCACTTGACTGTCGTTGTAGATGGCCGAAACCCATAGATCCAGCACGATATCCATTTCGGAACAGCGGTCAGAGCTGATTAGGTCAGTAACGATAGATACCGGCAGAAAGAAAAAGCCGGTGTCCTTTTGACAGGGAGCGTTATACTCCAAAACCGTGTTGTGCCGGGCCCAGTTCCGGATTTTATAGCGGATCACATTTCCGCGCCCGAGAGAGGAGAAGTCAATGAGGTGCCGCTGCTGAAGCTCTCCCAGGATGGAAAGCGCCTGACACTGAAAACGAGTCCGAAACCATTGAGACAGTTCTTTGAGCGTACAGACCCATTCGCCGGGGTAGACGGTGTAGCTGATGCCATCGATGCGCCGGTATGAGGTGCGGAAGTTTGCAAAGCTGCAAAGCACGGTATAATGAAAAAGGCCGGAGCCGCCGCTTGCGCGAATGCTCCGGTCATCTATCAGACGATGGATAAACTGTCGGTAAATCCGACAGCGTGGATAGTCCACCACCTGTTTAATTTGTAATTGATAGGCTGGCATAAGAATCTCCTTTTTATATATAAGGTATGAAATTGGAACATGCTACGAGAAAAGCGTTGACTTGAATGGTTTTCTGGCTTATGCTATTATTGTATGGCTTAGAGAATCCGGCTGGTATTTTGGCTGATTTGGGTTAACGGATTGCTCTTCATGTATGTTGGTTATGCCGAGAGGTGCAGCATTCGGGATGTACTTCATAGCTGCAGAATGTATCGCACTATTTTCTGGAAATTCTCCGCAGAATATTCTGCTTGTGATTTTCTGGAAAAACGATTGAAAAAAGGCGAAAAAAACGGCCTACAACTTTTTACAACTTTTCTACAACTTTTGCCCCGAATCAGACGAAACGGGAGGACAGTTTATGAGATTTAAAAAGTTTGAAAAACCGCATAAAAACGCCAAATTTCAGGCAAAACGGGCTGTGATGAAGCAAGATGAAACGGTCAAAACTCAAATCCCGACAATGAAACCTATCGATACCGACAAGAAGCCCGAAAAGCCCGCGGCTCCCGCCGCTCCCGCCGCGGAGGAGAAGATCGACTTCTCCAAGGTGGAGATCGAGCCGCTCTTTGCCGACTATGTCGACTTCGACACATTCAGCAAGTCCGACTTCCGCGCCGTGAAGATCAAGGCCTGCGAGCCGGTGAAGAAGAGCAAGAAGCTCCTGAAGTTCGTCCTCGACGACGGTACCGGCACCGACCGCGTCATCCTCTCCGGTATCCACGAGTACTATGAGCCCGAGGAGCTGGTCGGAAAGACCGCCATCGCCATCGTCAACCTGCCCGCGCGCCAGATGATGGGCATCGACTCGTGCGGTATGCTCATCTCCGCCGTCCACAGCGAGGAGGGCGAGGAGCGACTGCACCTGCTCATGGTCGACCCGCACATCCCGGCGGGCGCAAAGCTGTATTGAGCCGCAATAAGAAAATAAACCGTCAGAATGGGCAGTCCCGGCAGGGATTGCCCATTCTTGGATGAGGGGGGAGGAGCGCAAGATGCAGGAGCTGATTCGGAATATTCTGGCCACGGTCGATAAAAAAGGCGTACAGCGAGACGGAAAGAAGATCCTGAAAAAATGCAGCATGAAATCCGCAAAGGATACGGGCTATGTCATCGAACTGGCGGTCTGGCTGTATGTTTACGGGTATGACAGGGAAGCGGCTGCCGTCTGCGGCCTGTTGGCGGGCGAGACGTTCAGCGGCAATTATACGCTCTGGGACAATATCGACCACGCCTGCTGCCTGAAGGCGCGCATTCTCAGGGAGCAGGGAAACTTAGAGGAGAGCCGGCAGATCATCCGGCGCGTCAACCGGCACAGGCACCCCGAGCTGTACGGCAGCGGGGTCGAGTGGTTTACGAAGACTATCGACGACAATATCCGAAACAGTCTGGTCAATAACAACAGCAAGGCGGAAGCGCGAGGTTGGAGACTACTGAAGCTGGAGAAGGCGATTGCCTATCGGGAAGCTGGACAGTACCCCCTGACGGACGACGAGCTGGAGCGGATCATTGCGGAATTAAAGGATGTATTATCCCATGAAAAATAACAAAATGACAAAGGATACCGTTCCGGAGGGGGTCAGCGTGGTGATGGCGCTGGTGGATCTGATCCCCGTCGTGTTTTTCGGCCTGTCCGCCGTCCGGGTGGGGCGGCTGTTTCAGAGTGCGCTCTTTGTCACCGGGGCGCTCATCTGCCTGCTCTCCGGCGTCGTGAAGGTGCTTTGGAAGTTGATCGCCGCCGTGTCCCGCAGGAACATCTGGCCCATGTTCGTTCAGATGCGGATTTTCATGCCGGTCGGCTTTCTTCTGCTGCTGGCGGCGCTGATCGCGGGCCGCGCGAAGCTGCGCAGCGCGGCGATTCTGGCCGGGATCTGCGGCTTTCCGGCGTGTGTGTTCTTCGCGCTGGGCGCGCTGGGGATGGTCTGCATGTGCGTCTTTGCGCGGCGGCTCGATTCGAGCGACCCGCGCGCGAACTGGCTCGAGCAGGGCGTCAACGCTCTGGCGCAGATCTGCATCTATATCGGCCTGCTGCTGGTGTGAACCAATCGTTATGCACGGCATTAGACAAACTAATACCATGCATAACGATTTCCTATTTCTTTGGAGCTGCCGCCCCGTGCTATAATAAAAAATTGGACAAGACATCCCTACTTGAAAAGGAGTGTTACACAACATGAACAGAACGATTGGAACCGTGGTCAGAGGCGTGCGCGCCCCCATTTTCCGCGAGGGTGACGATGTTGTCTCCGGCGTCGCGGAAACGGTGCTGACCGCCCTGCGTGAAAATGGCATCGAGCCGCGCGACAAGGACGTCGTCGCCGTGACGGAGTCCGTCGTGGCCCGCTGCCAGGGCAACTACGCCACGACCGAGCAGATTGCCGCCGACGTGCGCGCCAAGACCGGCGGCGACGTGGTGGGCGTGACGTTCCCCATCCTCAGCCGCAACCGCTTCTCCCTCCTGCTCGCGGGCATCGCCGCGGGCGTGAAGAAGCTCGTGCTCGTGCTGAGCTATCCGTCCGACGAGGTCGGCAACCACCTTGTCTCGCTCGACCAGCTCGACGAGGCCGGGATCGACCCGTGGAACGACGTGCTCGATCTGGCGCGCTTCCGCGCCGCCTTTGGCAAGGTCATCCACCCCTTCACGGGCGTGGACTATGTCGACTACTACAAGGGCATCATCGAGAAGGCGGGCGCTGAGGCGGAGATCGTTTTCTCCAACCGCGTGCAGACCGTGCTCGACTACACGGACACCGTCATCTGCTGCGACATCCACACCCGCGCTGCGCAACTGGCGGATTCCCTCGATGAGCCTCCAGACGCTGGTCGAGAATGCCGTGAAGCACAACAGCATCACGGGCGGCAACCCGCTGCACATCCGCATCCGCACCGAGGGCGAAAGCTTCCTGATCGAGAACAACTACACGCCGCGCAGCGACGGCGACAAGGAGTCGCTCGGCATGGGACTGGAACGAATCCGCTCGGTATATCGGTTCTACACCGAAGAGAACATCTCGATTTCGGTCGGCGACGGAACCTTCCGGTGCCGTCTGCCGCTGCTGCCGCCCGAAAAGTAATCCGCCTGATTGAGGCATTCACTCCCCCGATCCGGGCATTCGCCCCCGATCGTTTTTCCGGTAAACATTTAAATTTTATTATTGCATCCTGCGGATTTTACCGATTCGCGCGATAACTGCAATAATAAACGATGAACAAGAGACGATTGATCGGGAGCATGCTTGCGCTGGCGACGCTCCTCCTGCTGACGGCCCCGACGGCCGAAGCGAAGGGCAAGCCGGGCCGCAAGTCGAAGAAAACCGAAGCCGCGGCCGAGAAGGCCGACACGACCAAAAAAGAGAAGAAAGGGTACGAAGAACTGCTGAAAGGCGCCGTGACCGACAAGGGCATGTTCGACGTGCACCGCAAGGGAACCGACTTCCTGTTCGAGATTCCCGACTCGCTGATGGGCCGCGACATACTGATCGTCAACAAGATTTCGGGCGTTCCCTACGCCCTGAACGACGCGGGCGTCAACAAGGGCATGGGCTACGGCGAGAAGATCGTGCGTTTCCGCAAGGACACCCTTTATAAAAAGGTATGGGTCATGACCTACGACCCGCGCATCACCTCGCCCGAAGGCGACCGCATCACCCGCTCCGTAAGGGACAACTACCGCGAAACGGCGATCGAGCAATTCCCGATCGATGCCTACGGCAAGGATTCGGCATCGGTGGTCATCAAGGTCAACAAGGTCTTCGACGGCAGCGAAAAGAGTTTCAACAACGTTTTCGGCTCCATCGGACTGCCCGGTTCGCCCAAGAAGGACCTTTCGAAGATCGAATCCGTCAAGTCGTTCCCCGAAAACATCATCGTCAAATCGCTCCTCTCGACCTCGCACACCGAGGAGGGCACGACGATCCCCCTGACCGTGGAGATCACCTCGAACCTGGTGCTGCTCGCCAGGGAGCCGATGCGACCGCGGTTCTCCGACGACCGCGTGGGCTATTTCGAGATCGGGCACCTCTACTTCAACGACGAACAGCAGAAGGCCGAGGAACGCGCGTTCATCAACCGCTGGCGGCTGGAGCCGAAACCCGAGGACGTGGAGCGTTACAAGAAAGGCGAACTGGTCGAACCGCAGAAGCCGATCGAGTTGTGGATCGACCCGGCGACCCCGCCCGTATGGGTTCCCTACATCAAGAAAGGCATCGTCGAGTGGCAGGAGGCTTTCGAAGCCGCGGGATTCAAGAACGCCATCGTCGCCAAAGAGGTCGATCCCGACGACGAAGAGTTCGACATCGACGACGTGCGCTACTCGGTGGTGACCTACGCCGCCTCGGAGATGGCCAACGCCATGGGCCCTTCGGTGATCGACCCCCGGAGCGGCGAGATCATCGAGGCCGACATCATCTGGTGGCACAACGTGATGAGCATTCTCCACGCCTGGATCCGCCTCCAGACCGGCGCCGTGGACCCCGCAGCGCGCGGCAACACGCTGCCGACGGAGGTGATGGGCAATGCCGTGCGCTTCGTCTCGTCGCACGAGCTGGGGCACAGCCTCGGACTGAAGCACAATTTCGGGGCTTCGTACTCCGTGCCGGTGGATTCGCTCCGCTCGAAGAGCTACACCGCAACGAACGGGACGGCCAGTTCGATCATGGACTACGCCCGCTTCAACTACGTGGCCCAGCCCGAGGACGGCATCACGCAACTGACGCCCAAGATCG
>ERZ827498.4846-NODE-4846-length-10222-cov-4.047015_pt1 | contig 10222 bp, 15 predicted proteins | sample MGYA00519865_ERZ827498 | MGnify/ENA primary metagenome ERZ827498 (study PRJEB31778, sample SAMEA3449328) | human gut metagenome | biome: human gut; feature: human-associated habitat; material: faeces | place: United Kingdom | collected 2010/2012 ...
AATTTGCAAGCAGATGGCGTGCAAAGTCGCTAGACGCTCTTTGTGCGGTATTGCCTTAGGTTATTTTATTGAGAGGAAATAAAATCTATGAAAAAAACACTAGCGATGATTTTCGCATTCCTGTTGGCAGCCTATTCCATGCCATATTCGCCGGTATCTGCGACAGAGGGAAAAGGTGATGTCAATGCAGACGGCAAATTTTCCACAGCGGATATAGTTTCTCTGCAAAAGTGGCTTTTGGCAGAGTCAAACACAAAGCTTGCCGACTGGCAGGCGGGAGATTTTTCAGCAGACGAAAAGCTGGACGCACAAGACCTTTGCCTAATGCGACAGGCGTTGGTTTCGCCGGCAGAGAACAGCCCATTGGAAAAACTGGTTGGCATGACATATGCTGATGCCGTTCAGAACGGTTATATTTCCAAATCGGAATACAACTATCAAATCGCAGGAGAACTGAAAAGTGCCATTGAGGAAAAAATGGGCCGTCCGCTGGATTATTCGGTCGATCGATTCTATCTGGTACATTCCGATGCTATTGGCTTATCAGACACCACACAATATCTGTACAATGCCGCAACCAAGGATGTTTATGTGGTCAATACAGAAACCAACATGAATCGGGCAACATGGTACTGGAAGGGCAGCAAGGCAGCGCTTTACGGAATCGATAATAATACGACAGTGCAGAATCAATTCTTAGATGCCATGGAATTTTACGGCATTACGGAGATCTACTACTCTATTGGTGCCAATAAACTGGTGAACAATGCAGACATGGTAGCAACTTTTGTAAAGAATGCCTACGCCCGCAACATGAAAGTTTACCTGCTGACTGGCGAAAAAACATGGCTGTATGAAGATACTTACCAGACCGCCATTTACCGTGTCTTTGACCGTGTAGAAGAATACAACCAATCAGTCGATGCAGATGCTCGAATTGCCGGTGTTTCCTATGATGTAGAAGTCTGGACGAATTCCGAATTTAACTGGAAAAACAATGACAGTGCCCGATACCAACAGATAAAATTTATAGAAACTGCCCAGAAATATGCCGATTCAAAAAATCTGTCGGTGTCTTATTGTCTGCCATTCTGGATTCCGCGGTATACCTATACTGATGATGACGGTACAGTGAAAAACGTCTACGATACAATTACGAAAATTTCCAACAACACCATTTTAATGGCATATCGGGACAGTGCTTCTGCTGTAGAGAAACTGGTAGCACAAGTGCAGACTGGTGCAGAAAAATCGGCTTTGGATTATGCCGAATCCAATGACTGTAATCTGGAAATTGCTCTGCAGGCAGCGGAAACCAGCGAGGGCGATCATGTGACATTCTACGAGGAAGAAAAGGAACATGTCGGATACATCAATTCCGCCATTGCAGAGATGCAGTCGGATTTGGCAGAATATCGCTATCGCACCACTTTTGCCATTCACCAAGCCATTCCCTTGTACGAACATTATCTGACAAAATAAAACAACACCGCACAAAGCAAATTCAGCAGCTTTGTGCGGTGTTCTGATTTACGATTGTTTTTTCTGAAATGCTGTACCAACGGCAAGCCCCAGACAAAATCCGGCGGCTCCGCCAATGCAGATTCCCAGCGGCAAACTTCCGCATAGTAAGCTTCCGCAAGTCACGCCCAACAGCAGTCCAAGGGACACGCCAATGACAATACCGATAAGAACGCATTTTTTCTCCGGAAATTCCTGTTCCGGCAGAATCGTCTTTTTGCGTTTGTGCATACTCATACGCTCAGCTTCTTTTCCATCATCCATACAGTCAGCAGGTAACCCGCTACAGAGCCTGCAATGCAGAGCAGCATAGTCGGCAGATAGATTGCCGGCTGAAACAACACGTGGAGAAAATCTCCCAAGAACACTGTGCTGGATAGTCCGCTTTCCTGTGTGAGCATGATTTCTCCTTCGTTATCCAGACCAGAAGCCAGATGCGTTGTGAACAGTCCGCCCAACATGCTGACCGCATTGATAATCACAAACCAGAGAATCACTGCCAGAATGGTGCGTCCTTTCTGATTGCCCATTACAGTTTTCAGCAGAGTAATCACAACATATGCTGTAATGACCTGGAAAATAAACGAGATCACCATATTCAGAATGTACATTGCCAATCCGAAAAAGTTATAGCCGTTGAACAGAGCATCTTTCAGACCGCTTTCTGTGATCGAAGCATCAAACATGGACAGCAGAGCAACAATCGAAGTCCCATTTCTCTGCAATGCCAGAAAGACATCCACTGCGATCAGCAGGGTAAACAGAACTGTGATCCCCAACAGTGCCAGCAATGTCATGAGCAGCTTTGCTCCAACGATCTGGGCAGCACTCCGGGGCGTGGAAAAGAGCAGATAGCCCGGCTTTTTAGAAATGTCATCGTTGAACATGATAACTCCATAGAGCAAGATTGCCATTGCCCCGAATGCCAGACAGAGCACGCCGCCGATGATTCCCAGAAGCAGTGGTGTTTCAAGCTTGAAGCACCAGCCAACCAGATACAGTAGTTCTACCAGAAGCGTTACGCCGATAATCCCCAGAAAAATCACACGGGAACGGCGGAATTCATATTTTAACAAAGTACCCATAATCAAATTCTCCTTTACGTTATAAAGTTATACAGTCGGATTGACCGGTGGATTCTGCGGAAATGCCGGCTGCGAAACACCGGAAAAATACTCCCGATACAAATCGGAAATCGACTTCCCATACCGTGTGCGAATTTCTTCCAGTTCGCCCTCCAGCACCAGAGAACCGTTAGCCATCATAACGATATGGTCTACGATCGGTTCCAGTTCGTCAAACAGGTGACTGGAAATCAGAATGGTTGCATTGGGATTGGCAGCACGGAGGATACTCTGAATGATCTGGTCACGTCCGATCAGATCAATGCCATTCAGCGGTTCGTCCAGCATGCAGACTTCCGCATTGCGGGAAAGTGTTGCCGCAATTTTCAGCTTTGCCGCCATGCCAGAGGACAACGCCTTGACTTTCAGATCCGGTGTCAGCTGCATGAATTGCAGCAGGGAAGCGAACCGAGATCCGTCGAAATCCTCGAAAAAGTCCGCATAAAACTGTCCCACATCGCGAATCTTCATATAATCATAATAAAATGGGTTCGCACACATATGATATATATGATAGATACAAAAAAATCACCTTGGGAGTTTCGGGAAAATCACAAGGTCAAAATCGTCGGGATTTCCGTGCCAGCGGGTGCTGTGGTCTTTGCTGTACTCTGCTTTTTCCAGTACCTCTTTAAGCAGCTGGTTTTTCGCTGACGCATCTGGAAGCGTGCTGTATACCTCTAAGATATGCTTTACCTTTGGTATGATCTTTTGCATATCATCGTCACGCGATGACATCTCCCGCACGCTTTTCTCTATATGGTCTATACTGTCCTGCAAATCGGAGATTTTTGCTTTTAAGATGCTGGAACGCTCCACAAAGGTGTTGGTGTCGTATATCTCTTGCTCTAGCAGATCGTAAGCTTTTGCAAGCTGTGCTTTTGCCTTTGCTTGCTCTTTCCGAAGATCTTCTAAGACGGCGGTCTGATCGTCCTTCGGTTCGGCGGCTGTGGCTTGCATCGTGTGCTCCTGCCACTGTACCTCATACTGATGCAGCCACTCTGCAAGGCTATCAAGCAGCCGTTGCTCCACTATGTGTATATCAGATGAAACGCACCGGCAGTCGGGGTTTTTGCAGATCAGCATTTCGCCGCTGTACCTTTCACTTGTGTATGGCTGCCGCCCCATGCTTTTCCCGCATTTACGGCACACCACAATCCCCGCTAACGGATTTTTGAGAGCCCCGCCCAGCTTAACCTTGGGTATCTTTGCAGCGGCGTGTGCAAGTTCCTGTGCGGTGTCATAGGTCTCTTGCGATATGAGAGGATCGTGCAAGCCTTTTGCTTCTATATATCCATCTTCGGCTGTCGGTCGCGTTTTAGTGATGACGCCGTTTTGCAGCTTGCTTTTACCCCTGCGGTATCCCCACCGGATAACACCGCAGTACACGGGGTTAAGCAGTATACTGCGGACAGAGTAGTTGTTCCAACGCCCGCCCCGTGGCGTTTTTATGCCCATTTGATGCAGTCGGTTTGCGATGTGTGTCGTGCCGATTCGCTGCCGCGTTCCGTCTGGCATGACGACACCCACAGTGTACCACTCAAATATCATTTTTACAATTTTTGCCTTTTCGTTTGGTACCAGCATAAAGCCACTGTCATGGTCAAGCTTTTTCCGGTCGTATCCGTAAGGCGGGATATTTCCGACAAATTTTCCCTCTTTCGCCGCTGCTGCACGCCCTGCCTGCATACGCCGCTTGATCGTCTTGTACTCTCTCCGTGACATAAAAAGTGAAAATTCGAAGTATTCCTCGTCAAACTCATTGTCTGGGTCATACGTCTTAGTAGGTGTGACGATCTTTGTGCCAGAGTACTTAAAAGCTTGTGCCACGATGCCTTGATCTATGGTGTCACCGCGGGCAAGTCGCTCTACCTCCATGACCAGCACACCAGCGTATATGCCGCTTTCCACGTCTTGCAGAAGCTGCTGCATCTGCGGTCTTGCTGCGATCGTTTCGCCGGATACGATCTCGCGGTATATCTTAGATATGTGGAGCTTCTGCCGCTTGGCTAAGTCGCACAGTGTGTGCTCGTGCCGTGCCAGCGTTTCACCCTCTCCGCGTGCTTCTGCTTCTGCGTCGGCACGGGATTTTCGTAGATATATGCAGTATGTGTCCAAAAGTACCATTCCTTTCCGATATATCAACACCCCGCGGGAAACCGCAGGGCGTTTTTTTGTGTGATATTTTACGCTTTTTTAGTATGATCTGTTAGAAACTCCGAAATCTTCAGCAAAGCTGTTCCTGTCGTCGATCAGCTTAGAGAGGTCTGATTCGCCTTCCCAATCGCTGAATTTTAGCGATTCTGCCGCGGTTTTTAAGCTGCTTATGTGTGTCTTCAAAATCAGCTCCTCCGTTTCTGCGTCCACGTCCGCATTTTTCAGTGCTTTTTGCCCTGCGTCGGATTCCAGCTCTTTTTCCATGGCTTCTGCGTACATATCAAGTCTTTCTGCGGCTGCGTCGTAGTCAATCTTTAGGTCAATCGCGTCGTCCATGACAGCGACTGCCTTGACACCGGCACTGTAGTACCCTTCAGACATGCCCGCTGGAACGCCTCCGGAAGATTTTTCGGTGTCCCCGCATGCAGATAGCGATGCTGCGATAGCACCTGCCAGCAAAATTGATATAAACTTCTTTTTCATTTGATAGCACCTTTCCTTTCAAAATGATACAATAATTATACTGCTTTTTATACATTATTACAAGTATTTTGGTGTTGCTGTTCGAATTTTTGTTGTACTACACAAAATCAGCTGTTTATATGTGTAAAAAATGCCTACAGTTATATGCTGCAGGCGTTTTTTTATTTGCTGCTGTCGATAAACTGCCGGAACTGCTCGTATACTTGCCGTTCCAGTATACTTTCAAGCTTTCTTTTTTTGCAAAAGTCTTTAAACCTGTCAGAACGCCGTTGTGCGGCTGTATAAGGGACTTTACAAACACGCGATATAGTTGACGTGTCGAACGCCCGAACGCCGTAGAGCACGCACAGCGGCATCAGAACGCCGTCCGCGAAGCTGTCCGCGTCACACTCGTCCTCTGGCTCCGGTGGTCTGTCCAGATGTCCCAGAAGATAGTGTCCCAGCTCGTGAGCCACAGCAAAACGTTTTTGCAGTATCGGCTTTGACGGGTCCAGCACGATCTGCACTCTGCCGTCCGCCCGCTGGATAATCCGCCCTATCTCCCCTTCCAAAAGCGGGTGTGCACAGTCAAGGCACGGCACATCGTAGTGCATCACGATACGCACAGGCTTTACCGGTAGTGCAGAAACGCCGCAGGACAGCAAGCAGCATAAGCTTGCTTCTGCGGCGGTCTGATAGATACGCTTCATACAGTCACCTCTCCGTGGGATAGTATACCACTAAGGTGACTTTTTATGATGCTGTATCACATATCTGGGTCTGTCAGAGGGGCGTTTTTGTCCATATCGTCCAGCAGCTCCTGCGGATACTCTGCTTCACGTGGGATACTTCCGGCGGGGTTTTGGTAAGCTGCTGCCTTGACTTTTTCGAACTTTCCGCGGGATTCTTTGGATTCTGCGGCATCTGCACCGTCTGCAAACGTCCTGACGATCTCCAGAAGCTTTTCACGGTTTTCTTTATCCATATAAAAGTATGCGGCTGCAATGCCCCTCTGTGCATCTGTCATCTGGTACTTCTTTGCAAGCTTTTTTATGGTGTCCTCCAGCGTTTCGGCAGGTTGCCTACCGAGTAAGTAGTCCGTGGTCACGCCGTAAAAGTCAGCAAGCTTTTGAAGCATATCTGTACTCACATCGCGTTGCCCGTACTCATATGTGATATAAGCACGCTCTTTTATACCGATCGCATCAGCAAGCTGCTTTTTAGTGATACCACGTTCTTCTCGTAGTAGCTTTAGCATATCTTTTAGCATTTTTATCACCTCCTTACTATATTACTATTATACGCAAAACGCGTCTATTTGTCAATACTAAATATCATATTTTCGCAAATTGGGTACATTCAACAACCGAAACATACGCTTTTTGTGCAAAACGTAGAAAACACGTTTTGTGTCTGTTTTTTTGTGTTTTTCTATTGACAACAACGCAAAACGCGAGTATAATATGATCATAGCAAACGCAAAACGCGTAAAGTAAGCCGTCCTGAGAAGGTGGTGGCGTATCACCGCATAATAGGGGTGCGTCTTAGTTGTCCAGCTGAGAGATATGAAGCCTCTGGGCAATGCACTGTGCAACTCCGTGGCAGCTGTCTCCGACAGGGAGCATTGTCTATTTCGTTTCCTCTGTCTTGCTGTGCGGTGCAATTCCGCAGCATCCACCAACACCCGTCGGAAGCGTAAATGACCGTTTCCACATGTCCGCGACTGGCGGACAACAAAAGATTAAGCCGTCCCGAGTAAGACGTTAAACTGCTCGATGTACTCCTTTCATAATTTCGGTTTGACCGTGGTGCTGGTAGCACCGCGGTCAGATGTGGCGAGCAGATAGCCGGTCAACCTTTCCACCGGCTCCGGTGCAACTCCGGCACGCCGCACCAACATCTCCGATACGCCATGATGGCGTAATACCTCCATTTTATTTTTCTCCATGCGGCGGCTGGTACGATGTCGCCGCAAGTGGAGCGATGCAGTCATGCTGTGGGCTGACAATCCACAGCTTTAGGTGCAACCCCTGAACGCTCCACCAGCCCAGCTGTGGGCAGGACCGTAACGGACGCGGTTCAGTACAGCAGCGACCACAGGCGGCTGAAAGCCTGTAAAAGCACACAGTGCATACCGTCCCGCATGAGATATGCGTGTGCCGGTGCTTCTGGGCATTGAGCAGATCAGTGCCTACCACAAATCCAAAAAGAAAGCGAGGTGAAAGCTATGGGAGAGCCTGTAAAAACCACTTTTGATGACACGATGACACTTATGGAAGCGTGTCGTAAGTACAACGCTGACATCGGGCAGGTCGTCACACTTTTCGAGTTGATCGGCGGACTAAGTGAGGAAAAAGCACGACACGTGCTCTATCAAGCGTCTATCGCCGCAGCTGCCGAAAAAGTTCTGCCGCTTATGCCGGCGTAAGAAAGGAAGATGAAACATGAACAATAATTTACTAGTCTGGAACTATGAGTATCACGAAATCCGCACCGTTGAGAAAGACAGCGAGCCGTGGTTCGTTGCAAAGGATGTAGCAAAGGTTCTGGGATATGCAAACGCAAGCAAAGCGATAGCAGACCATGTTGACGCTGAGGATAAGGGGGTAACGAAATGTTACACCCTTGGTGGCGCACAGGATTTGACAATTTTAAACGAATCCGGTTTGTACAGTCTGATTCTTTCCAGCAAGATGCCGAACGCGAAGAAGTTCAAGCGGTGGGTTACCAGCGTGGTCCTGCCGTCTATCCGCAAGCACGGTGCGTACATGACAGATCAGACGCTGGAGCAGGCTTTGACTTCACCGGATTTCCTGATCCAGCTTGCGACACAGCTGAAAGAGGAAAAAGAGCAGCGAAAGCAGCTTGAAGCTAAGGTGGAGCAGGACAAGCCCAAGGTGCTGTTCGCAGACAGCGTTTCCGCGTCGAAATCCAGCATCTTGGTAGGCGAACTTGCGAAGATCTTGAAGCAGAACGGCGTGGACACAGGGCAGCTCAGGCTTTTTGCGTGGCTCCGTGAAAACGGGTACCTGATAAAGCGAGAAGGCAGTGACTACAACATGCCGACGCAGAAATCTGCGGAAATGGGGTTGTTTGAAGTGAAGCAGACTATCATCACGCACTCTGACGGGCATATCACCACCAACAAAACACCGAAGGTCACGGGCAAAGGTCAGGTGTATTTCGTCAACAAGTTCATGAACTCACGGTAAATCGAACAGAAAGGGGTTGAAAAGCTATGGCAGGAAGCCGCAGGGAAGAAACACCGCACATCGTGGAGCGGTTCATGGTAGGAAACACCAAAATCGCGATTGCAGATAACTACTGCTTGGACCGCGAAAAGGACGCGGAAAAAATTGACGCAATCATGCACAAAATTGCAGATATTGCATTAAATTCCTTGGTTGGTGAGCTGCACAGGAAACGGAATGAAGGAAACAAGCAAGATCACATGTAAAAGCTGCTACTGGTACAGCGTCTGCCGAGAACGGAGCAGGCTGTATCCATGCAGAGAATTCAACGACACCCGCCGCGAAAGCGGCAGAAAGGACAAGTCAAATGGAAAAAACGAAAAAGCACATTGAGATCATTGTTGACCCTGTTGCGGAAACGACAAGCATTACACTGAAAAATGTGACAGGCAAAGAAGTGGTTGACGGCTATGTTCATGCTGCTGCCGCTGTTGCTACTGCGATTGTGAAAAACAGCAACGACATAAGCATGTCGGAGATTATCCAAGAAATTGTGCTGCAACTTTTGCAAGAATACTGCTCATGAAGCAGCAGTGACGAGGAGGAAAGCTGATGACACTTACGATGAACGCTGAGGAGTACAACGGAGTGATAAAGTATCTGCTGGCCCTGCCGATGAGCAAAGCAGACTTGCCGATGCTGGAGCATCTCTACGCCGACGGCGGTATTCCAGAGGTACTCGAACCGGTCAAAGACTTACGTGCCAGAGTGGCGATGAACGCTGTCAAGGCGAAGTGTGACGAAAGCACAGTGAAAGGGGAATGTGCGGCATGGAAGATAAAGAGCAAGTTGCGATTGAACGCTTAAAGCTAGCCGCGGAAATGTCCGAAGCATACTACCACAAGCCGGAGTTGATTTGCTACTCCGGCGGCAAAGACAGTGATGTGCTTCTGGAGCTGGCACGGCGGGCAGGCATACGCTACGAGGTGGAGCACAGCTTGACAACTGTCGATGCTCCGGAAACTGTGTACCACATCAAGGAAAAGTTTAAGAAGCTGGAGCAGGCTGGTATATCATGCACTATCAAAAAACCGGTGATGAGCATGTGGCGGTTGATACCACACAAGAAGATTTTGCCGACCAGAAAAATCCGGTACTGCTGCGAGGTACTCAAAGAGAGCGGCGGCAAAGGCAGGCATATCGTGACCGGTGTCCGGTGGGCTGAGAGCGTAAGACGTAAAAAAGCGTGGGGGGTGCAAGAATCTTTTGAAAAAAGAAAAGACAAGATAATTCTCACTAACGACAACGACGACCGACGGCAGCTTGTAGAGCGTTGCGTTTTGCAAGCCAAAACGCTGACCAATCCGATCATAGACTGGACAGATCAGGAGATTTACAGCTACATAGATCAGGAGCATATATGCATCAACCCGCTGTACTGTCAAGGCTTTAAGCGTATCGGCTGTATAGGCTGCCCCATGGCGGGGCGAAAAATTCGTGAAAAAGAGTTTGCGATGTATCCGACATACAAGCGGGCGTATATACACGCTATCGAACGCATGATACAAGCCCGAGAAGCGGCAGGGCTGCCGGCATTACAAGCAAAAACCGCCCAAGGCGTTTTTGACTGGTGGCTTGAAACGGGAATTTTAGACGGTCAAATGACTTTTGATGAGGAGGTGTGACTATGCGAAATCGACCAAAAGAAGCGACTTGCCAAGACTGCGGCACTGTCTACATAAAAAACAGCACCAGCCAAGTGCGGTG
>ERZ827498.4849-NODE-4849-length-10214-cov-4.987696_pt1 | contig 10214 bp, 8 predicted proteins | sample MGYA00519865_ERZ827498 | MGnify/ENA primary metagenome ERZ827498 (study PRJEB31778, sample SAMEA3449328) | human gut metagenome | biome: human gut; feature: human-associated habitat; material: faeces | place: United Kingdom | collected 2010/2012 ...
AAAATATACCGCAAAGTGGGGCGTGCAGATTGCGGGAATGATTTTTCAAATACGCTCTAATCTCTGCATTCCGGATGTCCGCTGCAGAAATATCTTTTGTTATTTGCTCTTCAATGATTATAAAGAATTGTTGCGGAGATTGCAATGATAATTTTTAATTTTCAGTTCCATACAAAAAAGCCGTACCCACGGAGCTTACGCTCCGGGATACGGCTTATGGCTTTACCGGTGGATCATCAATTATTGCGTTTCAGTTTTACTACTACATGTCTGTAAGGTTCTTCTCCCTCACTGACTGTCTCTACATAGCGGTTGCCCTGTAGAGATGCATGGATGATCCTTCTTTCGTACGGATTCATCGGTTCCAGAACTACCGGTTTTCTGGTTTTCTTTACCTTGAAGGCGATTCCTCTTGCAAGGTTCTCCAGAGTTTCCTTACGACGGCGTCTGTAGTCCTCGGTATCGAGTTTTACACGAATGTAGGTAGACTCGCCTTTGTTTACCACAAGGCTTGTCAGATACTGAAGAGAATCCAGTGTCTGGCCTCTTTTTCCGATGAGGATACCCATATCCTCACCTTCAAAATCCACATCCAGAGAGCCGTCTGCAGTGTTGTATTTCGATGTGATCTCCACTTCTCCAAGATCCATGGAGCCGAATACGTCACGAAGAAATACGACTGCTCTCTCCTCAACCTCTCTGATCTTCTCCGGATCGCTGAGGATCTCTATCGGTCTGCCCTGCTTCGGAGCTCTCTCACGTGTTTCCTTCGGCTGACGCTCCTTTGGAGCTCTTGGCTGTTTCTCACGTGCAGGCTTTGCTTTGCCTTGGAAATCCCTTGCAGGTCTTTCCTTTGGCGCTGCTGCCTTTGCAGGTGCTTCTTCGGATGCCTTCTCCACCTGTACAGCTTCTTTCTTCACCGGCTTCTTCTCCTCTGCAGGAGCTGCTTTCGGTGCAGATTCTTTCTTTACATCCGGAGTAAAAGGCTTTTCTAATTTCTTCTCTTCTTTGATAGCGTCCAGTTTCACGGACTCTACCAGTTCATCGATCTCCTGCATATCAGAAACTGGCTCGATTCTGCGAACTTTGATCACGGCAGGTTTGCTGCCGATTCCGAAGAATCCGGAGCTGCCTTCACTGATAACCTGAATATCAAGCTGGTCACTGGAAGTTCCAAGCTCAAGACACGCTTTTGTGATAGCTTCATTCTTTGTTTTTGCTGAAAACTGAATGTAATCCTCCATTACGAACCCCTCCGTTCCTGATTATTTCTTCTTATTTCTCTCGTCAAAGTCTCTTACGAGATTTGCTTTAGCTGTGATGCTGCCCGGTTTTGCACTTCTTGCCTTCTCATAAGCAGTATCAACCTTCTGTGCTCTGTCTGAAGCACCATTGTTTCCGCTGTTGCCCTTATTGATCACAGGTTTATTGATATTCTTGGCGGACTGATGAGCCTGATTGGTGATCTTCTGCGGCGGAAGTCCTTCCTTCGCACGCTTCGCTTCGATCTTCTTCATATTCTCATTAACCAGATCATCAATGTTCATCTTATCAAGATGACGATTGATCGCAAACTGCTGGGCACTTCGAACGACAGCACTGGCGATCCAGTAGATACCAAGACCAACCGGGAATGTGAAACAGAAGAATGCAGACATCAGAGGCATGACCATGTTCATGGTTTTCATGGAGTTTGCCATTGCGCTGGCCTGATCATTTCCGTCTGCCGGCTGTGTTGCAGCCTGTGGCATAAGCTTCAGGTTCAGCATCTGAGTTGCCCATGCAAGAACCGGGATCAGAAGTGCTACGATCGCAAGTAACAGAGAACCATGATTTTTGAAGAATTCCATGATATAATACAGCGGCTGGTCTGCGATATTCAGGCCACAGAAGCCCTGCATCTTGGAAATATTGCCGGATGCTTTTGTGATCGCATTAGAAAATCCTGAAAACTGATCCATCTGTGCCAGCTCTTTCCACTGGGAAGGAGAAAGTGCATACAGAAAATCAACAATCGAGTTACTTGTAGCATTTCCGGCACTGTCCATAACGAGACGCACTCGTGTCATGGAATGGTCTGTGATAAACTGCTGCAGGATATCTGTGTATCCGTTTACAGCTAGCAGGTTGTCAACTACACCAGTAAAAATGTTCTTTACACTTCCAACGTAAGCAGGAATCCGGTAGATAACCTGATACAGAGCAAACAGAATAGGCATCTGAATGGCTAACTGTACACAGCTACCGGTTGGAGAAACACCATATTTCTGATAAACAGCCTGGGTTTCTTCGTTCATTTTCATCATGGAGTCCTGATCCTTTTTACCCTGATATTTCTTCTGGATCTTCTGGATCTCAGGCTGCATGATCGCGCTTAACTTGGAGAATTTCTGCTGCTTGATCTGCAGCGGTGTCATAAAGGCAAAGATAAGAATACTGAAGATAATGATACAAAGACCAATGTTCTGGATTCCGAACAGGCCGTCAAGCATCTTATATATGCCATCCATGATCCATCCCATCACAGACGCGATCTGTCCGATAATAGGAGTTCCGGTTTTTGTTGCTAAAAACAGTTCCAAATTCATTTCCTCCTAGACTTCTTATTCAATTGTAAAAGTCCGGTAACTATTTCGCCCCGGGAAAAAGAGGCCAAACAGTCACAAAATAATTCATGGCACAGGGTCATAGCCTCCATGGGAAAAAGGATTGCATCGCAGGATCCTCCATGCCGCAAGAAGACTGCCCTTGAATGCGCCATATTTTTCGATTGCTTCCAAACCATATTGAGAACATGTGGGAATATAAGGACATTTCGTTCTCTTCATCGGCGATATATATTTTTGATAGAGTCTTATCATCTTAATCAGAAATTTCTTTATCATGTTCATTCCCTGTTATATGATGCTTTCTTGCAAGATGCAGAAAAGCACTCTCGATCTCGTGAAAGCCTTTGCCCTTGGCTGAAGCTCTCGCTACTACTACAATATCAAGGTTACTGTCAAAATCTGTTTCGTTGAGACGATAACTTTCTCTGATCAGTCTGGTGAGTCTGTGGCGAACCACACTATTCCCTACTTTTTTGCTTACTGATATTCCCAGACGATTCTTCATGTGCTGATTCTTCAGCACGTACATCACCAGAAGCCGATTCGCGTATGATGTTCCGTTCTGATATACAACTTTAAAATCTTGATTTTTCTTTAAGGACTCTGATCTGATCAAACGAATCCTCCTTAATTAGATTCCGCCTGCGCGGATATTTCTCCGGATAGAAGAAAAGACCACATAAATGCGGTCTTGCAGCTTATGCTGATAACTGTTTTCTTCCTTTTAATCTTCTTGCAGCTAATACTTTACGTCCGCCCTTTGTGCTCATGCGAGCTCTGAAGCCGTGAACTTTAGCTCTGGATCTCTTTTTTGGCTGAAATGTCATCTTCATAGGTAAAGCACCTCCTTTATCTATTTTTAATTGTTATGAAATAACTTATCATTCAGAACATCGTTTCAATTATATAAATAAACCTCCTTTTCGTCAAGTAAAAATTGCAAAAAACCCGATAAAATCAAGGGTTCTATAAAATACCCCCACCTTACGGTATTTATTTTTTTCTCTTATGTGGAAAGCGCTTATGGTTTACGTAACATTATCCACATTTTGTGGATAACTTGTGGATAACTTGTGGATTGACCGGAAATCTATCCACTTTTTCGGAGAGTTTGTTCACATCGTTTTCAAAAAAACCCTTTATTTGCGGTATTTTTAAGGTGGATTTTTTTATACACATAATTCTTCCACATTTTCCACCAATTCTCGACTTATGGAAACCTCCAGGACTCTTATCCACCCTAATCCACCCTAATCCACAGTAATTTCCCCACATTATCCACATTCTTTTCCCCAAAATCTCAAGGATTTTCCATTGCGAAAACCCCATTTTCATTGTAATATATAAAAGGATATCTGTCTCCAGTCGCAGACTGGGGTTATTATAATACTCATGGGAGGAAAAAATGGACGCTGTTATTGAAAAATGGGAGGAGATCCTGCAAACTGTCAAATCTGAATATGAGGTGACTGATGTCCCTTTTAATACCTGGCTCAAGCCGCTGAAAGTTTATGAGGTTGACGGAAAGCTGATAACAGTGGTTGTTCCCTCTGAACAGGCAGCGATCGGAGTCAATTACATCAGTAAACGCTACAAAATACCCCTCCAGGTTACTATCTGTGTACTGACAGGCATGGAAGAATGCGAGGTTCGCTTCGTTCTGGAAAAAGATCTCCCCAAAAAAACAGAAAAAAACACTTCTTATGATAAACAGGTTCAGGATACACGTTACGAAGAGGCGCATTTAAATCCAAAATACACCTTCGACACCTTCGTTGTAGGAAGTAATAACAAATTCGCCCAGGCCGCAGCTCTTGCAGTTGCCGAATCACCGGGAGATACCTACAATCCACTGTTTATCTATGGCGGAGCCGGTCTTGGTAAGACGCATCTTATGCATTCCATCGCTCATTTCATTCTGGAACACGATGAAAACAGCCGTGTTTTGTATGTAACCAGTGAGGAATTTACCAACGAGCTGATCGAAACCATCCGAAACGGAAATAACACGGCAATGAGCAAATTCCGTGAAAAATACAGAAATATCGACGTTCTTCTTGTCGATGATATTCAGTTTATTATAGGAAAAGAATCCACACAGGAGGAATTTTTCCATACATTTAACAGTCTTCACAGTGCCAAAAAGCAGATCATCATATCCTCTGATAAACCACCGAAGGATATGGAGATCCTGGAAGAGCGCTTCCGTTCCCGGTTCGAGTGGGGTCTGATCGCAGATATCACACTGCCTGATTACGAAACCCGAATGGCGATCCTTCATAAAAATGAAGAAATGAACGGCTACAACATCAGTGAAGATGTTATCAAATATATCGCTACCAATATCAAATCCAATATCCGTGAGCTGGAAGGTGCCTTAAATAAATTACTGGCATACTCCAACTTAGAGCACAAGCAGATTACCATGGAAGTTGCAATTGAAGAATTACAGAACATCATTTCACCGGACAAGCCAAAGGAAATCACACCACAGCTTATCATTGATGTTGTCTGCGAACATTTTGGAATTACCTTAGACCAGATCAAATCCAAAAGCAGAAGTAACGATATTGCAAAGCCAAGACAGATTGCCATGTACCTGTCTAAGAATATGACGGATGCATCCTTAGACAGTATCGGTTCTCTTTTAGGAGGCAGAGACCACTCTACCATTATCCATGGAATCAATAAGATTACGGATGAGTACGAATCGAACGAAAATATCCACAATTCCATCGATACCATAAAGAAAAAGATCAACCCGAATTAAGTTATTCACAAATCATCCGGTTGGAATCTACAGAGTTTTCACAGGGTTATGAAGTTCATAATTTTCTTTAAGCCCTTGATTTTTCAAGCTTTAGAGAGTTATTCACTTATTAACACCCTCTACGAAGAAGACTTTTAATTATTAAATTATATTATATATTTATAGGCAGGAAGGAGTTATTCACAAAATGAAATTAATCTGTTCCAAATCGAATTTATTGTATGGTGTTAATACTGTATCAAAAGCAGTTCCTACCAGAACTACGATGGCAATATTAGAATGCATTTTAATCGATGCTTCTTCAAATGAAATTAAATTAACTGCAAATGATATGGAACTTGGAATTGAGACTGTAATAGACGGTACTATAGAAGAAAACGGAATCATTGCGTTAGATGCAAAGATCTTTTCCGATATCGTAAGAAAACTTCCGGATAATGATGTTGTGATCGAAACGGACGACAGCTTTAAGACAACCATTACCTGTGAAAAAGCAAAGTTCAACATTGTTGGTAAATCAGGAGAAGATTTTTCCTATATCCCATATATAGAGAGAAAAGAACCGATCACCATGTCTCAGTTTACCTTAAAAGAAGTCATTCGTCAGACCATCTTTTCTATTTCAGACAATGACAACAATAAACTGATGACCGGAGAATTGTTTGAGATCAATGAAAACCAGCTTAAGGTGGTATCCTTAGACGGACACCGTGTGTCTATCAGAAATATACAGTTAAACAGCAGCTACGATTATAAAAAAGTCGTTGTACCGGGAAAGACTTTACAGGAAATCAGCAAGATTATCCCTGGAACAACCGATGAAAATGTGGATATCTTCCTGACAGGCAACCACATTGTGTTTGAATTTAACCGGACAACCGTAGTATCGAGACTGATCGAAGGTGAATATTTAAGAATTGAGCAGATGCTCTCTTCCGATTATGAGACAAAGATCAAGATCAATAAAAGAGAATTATTAAGCTGTATCGACCGTGCAACCCTTTTAGTAAAAGAGGGAGATAAAAAACCGATCATCATGAATGTAACGGAAGGAAATATGGAATTAAAGATCCAGTCCTTTATCGGTTCCATGAATGAAGATATTGATATCGAAAAAGAAGGAAAGGACATTCTGATCGGATTTAATCCAAAATTCTTCATAGATGCACTTCGTGTAATTGACGATGAGGAAGTGACACTTTATATGGTAAATCCGAAAGCACCTTGCTTTATCAAAGATGACCAGGGAAGTTATATTTATCTGATCCTTCCAGTCAACTTTAACAATGTTGCAAATTAAGGAGCCTGTGAACAGATGGAAACAATAAGAATAAAAGATGAATATATAAGACTCGGACAGGCGTTGAAGTTAGCAGGTCTGGTGGGTTCCGGCGTTGATGCAAAGATGGTCATACAGGACGGGCTTGTAAAAGTCAACGGTGAGACCGAGTATCAGCGTGGAAAAAAACTCCACGACAAAGATGTAGTAACTTACGAAGGAGAATCTTTTCAAGTAGAGACATGTTTATAAAATCCATAGAGTTGAACCAGTTTCGCAATTATGAGAATCTTAATCTTCAGTTTGACAATGGAACCAATATTTTATATGGCGACAATGCACAGGGAAAAACAAATGTCTTAGAAGCAGTCTGTGTCAGCGGGACAACAAAGTCACACAGAGGAAGCAAAGATAAAGAGATGATCCGGTTTGGTATGGAGGAATCCCATATCAAGACAGTTGAAAAGAAAAATATGGAATATCAGATAGACATCCATATGAAACGCCATAAGACAAAGGGGATTGCCGTAAATAAGATTCCTTTGAAAAAGGCAAGCGAACTGTTTGGAATATTAAACATTGTACTTTTTTCACCGGAGGACTTAAACATCATCAAAAACGGTCCTTCCGAGCGTAGAAGATTCTTAGATTCCGAACTTTGTCAGTTAGATAAAATCTATCTTTCTGATTTAGCAAAATATAATAAGATCTTAAATCAGAGGAACAAACTTCTAAAAGACATGATCTATCGTCCTGACTTAAAAGAGACACTTCCTATCTGGGATGAACAATTACTGGAATATGGCAGGCGGATCATCAGACGAAGAAAGACATTTATAGACGAGTTAAACGAAATTGTCTATGAACTTCATAGAAATATTTCAGGAAATAAAGAAACATTAATACTAAAATACGAACCAAATATCGATGATGCATTTTTTCAGGACGAGCTGAACCGTGCAAAAGAAAAAGACCTGCGTTACTGCCAGACTTCGGTAGGACCACATCGGGATGATATGTTATTTGATGTATCGGGAATAGATATCCGTAAATATGGTTCCCAGGGGCAGCAGAGAACGAGTGCGCTTTCTTTAAAATTAGCAGAGATAGAGCTTGTGAAAAAAAGTATTCATGAGACACCGGTTCTTTTACTGGATGATGTATTATCAGAACTTGACAGCAACAGACAGAATTATCTGCTGAACAGCATCCATGACATCCAGACAATTATAACCTGTACAGGACTGGATGAATTTATTCGTAACCGATTTGAAATAAACAAGATATTTAAAGTAATAGATGGCAGTATTTTTGCATGTGAACAGGAGGATTTCAATGAGCACTGAATACGGAGCAGACCAAATACAAATTTTAGAGGGACTCGAAGCAGTCCGCAAAAGACCGGGTATGTACATTGGAAGTACCTCGTCCAGAGGACTTCATCATTTAGTGTATGAGATTGTAGATAATGCGGTCGATGAAGCCTTAGCAGGATACTGTGACAAAATAGAAGTAACGATCAACGAAGATAATTCCATTACAGTCGAAGATGATGGTAGGGGAATACCGGTAGATATCAATCACAAAGCAGGAAAATCAGCACTTGAAGTCGTATATACCGTATTACATGCCGGAGGAAAATTCGGCGGCGGAGGATACAAAGTATCCGGAGGACTTCATGGAGTAGGTGCATCGGTAGTAAATGCGTTATCCACAACGCTCTGTGTAGAAGTTTATAAAGAGGGAAAAATTTACTTCCAGAGTTATCATATCGGAAAACCGGATGAAGACGTAAAAGTGATCGGAACCTGTGAAGAAGATAAGCATGGAACAAAAGTTACATTCCATCCGGACCCGGATATCTTTGAAGAAACAGTTTATGATTATGATACCTTAAAACAGCGACTTCGCGAGACGGCATTTTTAACAAAGGGACTTCGTATCATCCTAAAAGATTTAAGAGAAGATCCTGTCAGGGAACATGATTTCCACTATGCCGGAGGAATCAAAGAATTTGTAACTTATCTGAATAAGAGTAAAGAATCACTTTATCCTGAGGTCATCTATTGTGAGGGAACAAAGGATAACGTCTATGTAGAAGTGGCAATGCAGCATAATGACTCCTACAACGATGCTTCTTACAGTTTTGTAAATAACATCATTACGCCGGAAGGTGGTACACATCTGACCGGATTCCGTAATGCTTTAACAAAAACCTTTAATGCTTATGCAAGAGATAATAAGATCTTAAAGGACAGTGATGCACAGCTTTCAGGAGATGATATCCGCGAAGGTTTAACAGCAATCATCAGTATCAAGATAGAAGAACCGCAGTTTGAAGGACAGACCAAGCAGAAACTTGGAAACAGCGAAGCAAGAGGAGCTGTAGACAGTATCGTCAGCGAGCAGCTTACTTATTTCTTAGAGCAGAATCCGGCAATTGCCAAAACAATCTGTGAAAAATCGCTGCTTGCGCAGCGGGCAAGAGAAGCAGCAAGAAAAGCCCGTGATCTGACCAGAAGAAAGACAGCATTAGAAGGCATGTCACTTCCGGGAAAACTTGCCGACTGCTCAGACAAAGATCCAAAGAATTGCGAAATCTATATCGTAGAGGGAGATTCCGCCGGTGGTTCAGCAAAGACAGCCAGAAGCCGTTCAACACAGGCAATCCTTCCGCTTCGCGGTAAGATCTTAAACGTAGAAAAAGCAAGATTAGATAAAATATACGGAAATGCAGAAATCAAAGCCATGATCACAGCATTCGGAACAGGAATCCATGAAGATTTTGATATATCAAAACTGAGATATCACAAAATCATCATCATGACGGATGCCGATGTCGACGGAGCACATATCAGTACGCTTCTTTTGACATTCCTGTATCGTTTTATGCCGGACTTAATCAAAGAGGGATATGTCTATTTAGCACAGCCGCCTCTTTATAAGATCGAGAAAAATAAAAAAGTCTGGTATGCATACAGTGACGAGCAGTTAAACAATATCCTCACGGAAATCGGACGTGACGGCAACAATAAAATCCAGCGTTATAAAGGATTAGGAGAAATGGATGCAGAACAGTTATGGGAAACAACCATGGATCCGGAGCGGAGAATCTTAAAGAGAGTCATCATGGATGATGAGACATCTTCCGAAATAGACTTAACCTTTACCACTCTGATGGGAGATAAAGTAGAGCCAAGACGTGAATTTATCGAGGCAAATGCAAAATATGTAAAGAATCTTGATGTATAGATAACAAGAGGAGTTATTAGAAAATGGATGATAAGATATTTGATCAGGTTCATGATATAGACCTGAAAAAAACAATGGAAACCTCTTATATAGACTATGCAATGAGCGTTATCGCTTCCCGTGCATTGCCTGATGTAAGAGACGGTTTAAAACCGGTACAGAGAAGAGTTCTGTATTCCATGATCGAATTAAATAACGGACCGGACAAGCCGCATCGTAAATGTGCGCGTATTGTCGGAGATACCATGGGTAAATATCATCCGCATGGTGACAGTTCCATTTATGGAGCACTTGTCAACATGGC
>ERZ827498.4855-NODE-4855-length-10209-cov-2.919244_pt1 | contig 10209 bp, 10 predicted proteins | sample MGYA00519865_ERZ827498 | MGnify/ENA primary metagenome ERZ827498 (study PRJEB31778, sample SAMEA3449328) | human gut metagenome | biome: human gut; feature: human-associated habitat; material: faeces | place: United Kingdom | collected 2010/2012 ...
AGTACATCCAAAATGTTACGTCCAGACTTCCGGCATCTTTTGATGCACACCGCCATTCATAAGAGAGCACATATACAATACCCATCATTACCGTGGCAAACAAAGCAATATCCGACAACATCTGGGTTTCAAAGCGAATGGTTTTCCTGCGCTGCTTCTGCTTCATGCCCATACATCGCAGGAACTCATAGCGTCTCTCATATCCCGAAAGTTCCGACAATATCTTAATCCCATTCACAAAGAATGCACTGATAAATAGCGCCATCATCAGGAATAATTTACTGGATAAGCTGAACAACACACGCATTTTCTGCCCGATCAGATACTCCTCCGTCCCGTAGAGATAACTCTCCATCCTCGTATCGCTGTCATTCTTTACGCCACATTCTTTCTGATACTCCGACAGTTCCTTCCATGCATTTTCCTTACGTTTTCCCGAAAATGTAAATAATCTTAATACCGTTGCCTCCTGATCATCTCCACGCATCGCTTCCCACTGCTTCTGAAAATATGTATCCGAAAACACGATAATGTTCTCATGCCACTGATCTGTAGAATACTGTCCGATCACATTCTGGGTAAATATGTCCTTGATATCGTACAGGTACTGCGGATCTGTGTGTGAAATCTCCGCCATATCTTCTTGATACTTTCCTGTGAATAAGAAACTATACGTATTCAAATAATCCTCATCTGTAATCTTTTTTTCTTTCTGATACTCAGAATCCTCAATGCCCACCAGAATTTCACGCTCCGACAGATTCACATCTTTCCCGGTCAGCTTCTCATATTCTGAAGCTGAAACTCCTATATGCTGTGCTCCATAATATGTCGTCACCCGGATCATCGGAAGCTCTGTCATATTTCCATCATACTTTCTGACCAGTTTTTCCGCAAATGCTTCATCTTCCTCCTTTGCCATCCACACCATGTCATAGGGATAGTTTTCCCGATACTTATCCAATGGAAGAACCTCTGCAATTTCAACCGTCAGATATGTAAGCGCAAAGAAATGAATGACCAGCAGAATCAGCAGAATCAACAGATTATTCATGTATTTACTGTACAATTGATTCATCTGTAAAATATGCCGATGATAAAACTGTTTTCGATGCTTCAGCCCTTCCAGAATCAATGCCACGCCAAATGCAGCCACCAGAAAAAGCCCTACAATAAAGATAACGTGGGAATACATATATGACAGGTCACTTCCCTGATACTGGTTTTCTCCTAACACCAGAACGCCAATCCCGATCAATACCATTAGTATCCATTTCTTTCCGACCGGACGCTTCTCGTTATACTCACTCTTTGAAATGAGTGTACTTAGATTCCTTCCATCCATCCAGACCAATAAGATCAGGAATACACCTGTCATGTTTGCAACACTCATCCCGCAGGTATTCCGGTAAATCTTCCATCCCGGTGCTGTCACCTTAAGAAATTCCGGATACAGTTTATGAAGTGCGGTCTGTGCTCCATATAAGATTCCGTTTCCCATTAAAATTCCGAACACAAGAGAAAATACACATCCCACCGTATACTCTACTAACAGGAGCAGATACGATGTTTTCTTTTTCATCCCAAGAACAATAAACGTTGTGTAATCTTTAATACGAAGCTTCATATAGTATTTCATAGAAAAAATCATCAAGAAGACCGTAATAAATGTAATAAGCCCTGCCGCAAGCACGAAATCTGACTTAAGCGTTGCTGCAGTCACTCCATCTTTTACAGCCTTCTTGACCACATCATTCAATCCCCAGAATGCAAAAAGCTCTGCAATCGCAAGAATATTGCTCACGAAAAAAAGTATGTAATTCTTTAGATTGCTTTTAAAATTCTTCATGATTATGTGATAAAACATATTAAATCCCTTCCTAATAATATATATTACACAATAAGATTGCCGCGTAAAACTCGGCAATCTTATAAATTGCGTTCATATCCAGCATACTTAATATTGTTGTAATAATTGTTTTACTCCGCATTTTCTAATTATTATATTATTTCAGCTTTATTTTTCAATACATTGGCCATAACAGTGCGATTTTAGGCCATCACTTTCTTATAACATCAGATATCACACGTCAAATTTGTTTTTTCATCTCTGATATTGTTATACTTCAGCTTAAATTCGTCATCTTGATCCAGCAATTTTTCTAAAATCCGCACATATCTTCTACATACTGCAGATACCGAATGCCCAGCCTTTTTCAAATAGTATTAGTATACATATACTACATTCACTTCTTTCTCAACAGTATTTTTTTGACTTTTTTATTCGTATGTTTCACACTTTCTATTAGCAACTAGAATAATCGTTTTATTTTAAGATTTCCTTCCCTTTTTCAATGATTCGACCATCCTCCACACGGACCACTCTCGTACCATATTTCGCCAATGAAGTATCATGTGTTACCATAACAATTGTCATTCCTTGCTTATTTAAGCGTTCAAAAAGATTCATTATGGTTTGAGAATTTTCTTTATCAAGATTTCCTGTTGGCTCATCTGCAAGCAATATCTGTGGTTTATTGATTATTGCTCTCATAATTGCTATACGCTGCTGTTCTCCTCCCGACATTTGAGAGACATGTTTTTTTTCCAAATCATCTATACCAAATTCCGTAAGCAACTCATAAGCTATTTTTTCTCTTTCTTTTTTCCGCATTCCGGCATAGCCTAACGGAACAACCAGATTTTCTAACGCATTTAATTCCGGTATAAGATGGTATGCCTGAAATACAAATCCAATTTTTTGATTTCTGATAAATGCACTTTCCTTTTTTGATAACTTTCGAATATCTACTCCGTCTAACTTATAAGTTCCTATCGTTGCATCGTCCAATAACCCTAAAATATTCAACAATGTAGATTTCCCACTTCCGGATTCCCCAAAGATACAAACAAATTCTCCTTTAGAAATTGACAAATCAACCCCCTTTAATACTTTAGTCTTAATTTCTTTTCCACAATAGGTTTTTTCTATTCCCTTTAACATAATCATGTAATTCACCACCTAATAGACATTCAGCAATTCAATAATTTTTTTCTTTTTTAGTTTTCTAAAAGTAATTACCGAAACAAAGCTACTTAGTACTACACACAGCCCATATGCACTCAGAAATGTGTACCAGCTCCCTTGCACATTCACTACACTGATCATAATTCCAAAATCCACATAATAAGTAACCAAATAACCAATGACTATTCCTATGATCGTTCCTATGCTGTTTAATAATAAAATCTCACAAAATATTTCCCAGTAGAGTTCCTTGTATTGTGCACCATATGCCAGACTAATTCCATATGATTCTTCTCTATGCTCGAATCGAAGTTGATAAATAGCAATCATACCAGTCAAAAAAACCGCCATAAAAAGTAATGCTACCTTATTTATTGCCTGTAAGGATGTCATCACTTTTATTGTATTATTCCTTAATTCTATTTCTGGAGAGTAGATACGATAACGAAAACTTTGGTCATGTGAATTATATAAATATGTCTCTATTTTCTGTATTGTTTTTTCCTCATTTTTTAAATACTTCTTTTTCCATTCCACATGGATAGCTGCCGATGATATTTCCTCTTTATACTGCTCCATATATGTAATTGGTGCTACCACACACTTTTTTAACTTAATTTCATCTGTTTCCGTCTTCCAGTTTAATTCTGCTATTTTGGTGGGCATCTGCTTTTTTTCAAGCTGCGGGATGGGATTCATTTCACAATTCATAATATCCTGAAGACCATTTCCCCAATATGTATAGCCATTTTTCAAATCAAGCTTTTTATAATCCACTAAAATCATAACGAATTCATAGTTTTCATTTTTATAAGAATAGAACTGTGGCAATACAACATATAAAAAAGTCTGACCATCTGTTATCTCGTCCACTTTTTCATAGTCCTTCAGTGTAAAGGCTTGCTTTTCTATATCATTCATACCTTCACCACCTGAAATTTCCAAAACTAAATCCCTCTCTTGATTTTTTTGATTTTCTTTTTCACGCGACAATGAGAAAAACATATTTAAAGAATATGTAAACACACTCATCCCAAGTGCAATTTCAATAATCATAAGAATTGAAACCCATCTATTATGTCGCAATATTTGAAACATTTTTGCAATAGTATATTTCATTATATATCCCTCGTTGTCCTCACCATATCTGCAATGTTTTCTTTTTTAATTCTGCTAACTATTATCCATGTTAATATTTCACAAGCCCAAACTGCTAATATAACTGTTTCCACTATAACCATACTGTCCAAAATAATAATATGCTCCAAAGATGCTAATTTAGCTAATGGTCTTAGTGTAATCATAACCAAAAATACTGCCAATAAAGTCACCAACAATGTTTCAAAAAACAAACAATATTTAATATCTCTTTCTGTAGCACCAAGTGCCAGATTGATTCCCATGATTTTCCGTTCTTTTTTTGCCTTTGCCATTAGCACAATGGTTTCGTTAATCATGAAAAATAATATTGCTACCAGAGCACACATTCCCCTAACAATTCGCCACTGAATCTTTGTGTACAGTGCATTTTTATATAATTCTTCTCCTTCTGTAACTCCTAATATATCTGCATGATTATCTTTTTCTTTTATTTGTTCAATAACCTCGTCAATTCTTTTTTGTTTTTGCAATTCATTTTCGCAAAAAAATGTCCCTGAAAACTGTATATCCTTTTCCTCCTTATATACATTAAGCATTGTCTGATAAGGTATAATCATCCCCGAATAAACCGAATTATCTATTAATCCGATAACTTTTAATCTTTTATCTCTGATTTGAATCATATCTCCAATTTCACACGCATGCATACGTGCATATTGTTTATTCATCAGACATACATCTTTCCCTTCTTGTAGTTCATTTTTACTAAATGTTCTTCCTTCAATTTTTGGAAGTGGATAAAAATAAGATTCATCAATTCCCTTTATTGAAACATATTGGTTCTCCCATTCTGGGAAAGATTCTTCATAAAATGCACTTATAGAATAAGAAATCTCTTTATCTAATTTAATAGTATTAAAGGTTCTGCTAAGCCAGTCTACTTGAAAAGAATCTTCCATACCTTTAAAAGTAGTATAATAAATAACTTGTTCAACCGACCTTGTATTTGCAATGCAGCATGTAGGCAATAATAGCCCTACATAAAAAGACAAAACATATAAAAAATATCTTCTCTTTTCATATTTAATTTTAAGAAATAGTTGATAAAACAAATAATTGACTCTATCCATTATCAATTCTCACCCTTAAAGCATTTGAAAATCTTCCTTGCATTTGGCATTACAATAAAATATTCTTCCTTTTCATTTATAGATATTTGGGGTATTTCTTCATCCTCTAATCCATCAATATATGTTATTGTTTCCTCATATTTACCATTCTCACTCAAACGATAAACAGCTGCTCCAGCACATGAAACGCAAATAATACCTCTATCTGTTAAGAGAAAACTAGATATATTAAGTCCATTTGGTAATTCACATAATTTTTTTAATTTATTATCTTTAATAGTCATAAGCCATTCCGGGCAAGATGTTAAAGCTCCAAAACTATCATTCGCTTCATCATAATATCTAACCATAGAATTGATTAAATAAATCTGATTATTACATGAATAAATAGAACCTATAAAATTGCTTCCTATCTCTTTCAACTTTCCATCTGTATACTTGTCAACTACTGGATTTTCTAAAGAAACACCGGTAACATATATACTCTCTTGATTTACAGAAAGCACTTCTGGTATATAATTAGGATCTGTTGATTGTGTATTTTTTAATTTTATTTCTTCAATATAATCAAGTTCTTTATCCAATACTTGTATTCGATTATTTCCTTGATCCAGCACATAAATTTTTTCGTTGCACATAGTGATTGCACTTGGAGATATAAATTCACCTTCACCACTTCCAGTTCCACCAACTTCTTTAAGTATATTACCCGCATAGTCTACTTCAAAAATGCAATCTGTTTTTTTATCCGAAATAAGCACTGCTTCATCATTACAGAAAATACCTCCCGGCTCTCCAATTTTCTCTATTTTCCATTCTTCTAATATATAATCAGATTTATAAACATCTTGCAAAGTTTCCAGTGCACACTTTTCGCCTTGCACTTCAGCATCTTTTTTTTCATAAATTGGTAACACCTGCTGTTTGGATTCTTTCATCAACTCATAATTATCGCTTTTTTGACAGCCTATCAAGCACGCAACTATCCCTAGCACAACACATCCACAAATAATTCTTTTTCCCATATTACAACTCTCCTTTTTGGGAAACACTTCACTATATTTCTCAATTAATAATTACTAATTTTTTCATTCACAACACTTATCTTAAATCTTACAAACAGCTACAGCTGACGTATCCATTCTGTTTGCTTTATAAAGGCTATTTCCCCTCCTCGCAATGTCTTTTCTAACATTTTTTGTATTTTTTCATCATATCGTTTTATTTTGTACTTTTCAATTGTTAGGCCATAACAGTGTGTTTTTTGACCATAACTTTTTCAGATTTAGTAAACAGCAGTCCTAATTCACTGTTTTATAAATAAATTTTCAGATCTTTACCAAATAGACATTTTTTAACAAAATAGTGCAGCATTAAAACAAGATTATATATTCCGATTAGCATACATAATATTTACTCTCCTTTGGAAATGTTGATATAAAAAAACAGATGTGCTAATCTAAACTATCACATCTGTTTTTTTACATGTTAACAACAATAAAGTGTCAGAAAATGTGTACATCCAATCGTATGTGTACCACCCATCATCTCTTGGCTACTGCTTTCTCGCAGCAATTTGTCCATCTCCAACATCCAACATTTCTTTGCACAAATCTCCGCCACAATTCATTTCTTCTCTGTGTTCCATGGTATTCCCCCCTTTCTTTTTTATGAAACATCCTCATTACTAAAAAAAGAAACACACGTCAAAAAGCTGTTTTCTTTAATCTGATAAGAATATGTACCATCATATCTGTCTACAATCTGCCGCACGTTTTTTAACCCATATCCATGTACCTCCTTTTCTGACTTACATGAGATAAGCCGATGATTTTTTTCTTTTGGGTGCTCTTCAATACTATTTTCTATCTCTATATATAATAAACAATACCTTCTATTAATTCTTATAGTCACCCATTTTTCTGTAGATTTTATTCTCTCACAGGCTTCTATTGCATTATCCAGCAGATTACCCAACAGTGAAATCGTCTCCCCATCCTTAAACGGAACATCCCCAATCATGTTGCTACCAATACTGAAAGCAATTCCTTCGGAATCTGCTTGCTTTTTCTTAGAATTTAAAATCAAATCCACTATATTATTTCCTGTCCAAATCTTTGTTGAATCATCAAGGATATCTTTGCTTATTTCTTCCAGATAATCGTGTAATTTATCCCACTGATTTGCTCTCTCCATATTTCGAAGCACTAGTAAATGATTTTTCATGTCATGAATCATTTGTCGGCTTTTCAGCATCTCTGCATATCTTTCTTCCAATAACTGATCTCTCAATATAAGTGTCGTTTTTTCTTGTTTCACCACCTGATATTTGATTATAAACATACCGCTTAGAACAATAAGTAAACTTATAGCTGATAGATTCATACTTGCATTGATTCCCCGAATAGGTTTACTCCCATTTGCCATTTCATCTAACCATAACTGATATTTGAAAAGTACCGCACATAGTAACGCCCCTGTTATAACTATAATTCCACAGCATTGTTCTATCATACTGCGTATGCTCTCTTCTCTTTTTTTTATATTCACAATACCTAATAGAATAATTCCTCTTGTAAAAAAATATATAAGCACTTTCTGCCACGTCAAAGCATATATATATATCACATGCTCAAATTGCTCTTTTATAAACTCCATACTTATAAATGCTAAAATAAAATCCAGAATTGCAATAAATTCAAAATAAACGAATACTATTCCTGCACTTAACACTACTTTTTTTCTCTTTATCCCATACATACACATGATAGTTAAAATAACTACAAGCCCCAGCATTGTTCTGGAAAAAAAAGCAATTAATCTATTAATTCCCAACAAGCTTCCTACAACAAATATGTTCGCCCATCGGATAATGGTCTCCTTTTTGTCAGCGTATTTTTTATCTAATACCGTCATGTATAAAATTTCATAACACATCCACATTTCCCATATAGATATTGTAATCTGTATTCCTGAAAGAATGATCTGATTCATCTTAATGCTCTCCAATACGCTGTTATTTTTTCTTTCACCTGTGAACTCTGTACCCGGCTAACTGTAATTTCTTCACCGTTATCCATCTGAATCACATTCCCCCGTACTCTGACAATATGATTTACGTTCACTGCATGTCCTCGATCCACTAATATAAAAGCATTACTGTGTATTTGTTCAAGAATCTGATTCATAGACAATCGTTCCATATACTTCCCATTTTCCGTAATATACTCTGCATACTTTGAGCCTTTAATCTTTTGAATACATACAATATCTTTATGGTATATTTTAATTTTTCTCTGGTTAGTGCCAACCCACCGATATTCTTCATAGTCTTTTTTTATTTCATGAACTACTCTTTCAATCAATGGTGAAAGTCTCTCTTCTATATCCTTTTTCAAAATATACTGATATGCTTCTATGATATAACTCTCTGACGCAAACTCAGAGTGTGATGTTAGAAAAACGAGGTACACATCCGGATTGTTCTCTTTTATTCTTTTCCCTAATTCCAGACCACTGATCCCCGGAAGTTCTATATCGGAAATAACCAAGTCATATCTTCCTCCAACAAGCAAATAGCGCTCTGCTGATTCGTATACATCAACTTCAACTCCTTCGATACTACCGATCCCTTTTTTATATACCGAACTATTTCTTGTCTTATATTTTCTTCATCCTCAATTGTTGCTATTTTAATCATCTGCACACCTCATCAAATATATAATATTTGCTCTTATTCACATCTTGAAAGACAGCCTCATCCTCTGTAACACGTAAGACAAACGTTTTCTCCCATAATGCTTTATTATCCTTCTGCTCCAGCATTTTTCCACAATGGTATATAAAACTCCCTATTTTTTTGTTTTCCACCTTATCTATAATATCAAGAATTGCTGCTTCAATCTTCATAGATTGAAAATGTGGATGCCATCTTCCCAATATTTGATTTATATTTGATTTCTTCAATGCCACTTTTTTATATGCCCATCCTTTTTTAGGAAATACAGTATTTATATCTAACTGCAAACAATTTAAAATTCTGTTAAATTCAAGTTCACCGCTTATGTATGGATATCCCAATTCCAAATAAGCGTAGATATGCCAAACAGCTTTTATTAAAAAAGATTCATCCTGCGTAATCTCATACTGGCATCTAAGCCACTCGATACTATTTAGCAGCACTTTCTTTCTATTTAACCCAACATTCTCAATATTATGTACTGCAATTAAAATCGCTTTTACTTCAACTTCATTATACATTCAACTGTACCCCTTTTTCTTCTATAGTATAGTTGTTTTTACTATATGTAAATATGTTGCATATATGTAAATTCATTTTTTCTATCACTATTGGTACAATATATTTATCGAAAGGAGAACGATTCATCATGAAAACAGGAGAACGAATCAAAACAATACGAAAATCTCAAGGCATTACACAAGCCAAACTTGCTGAAACACTTCATATTTCTTCTAGTTTCATGAGCCGTATCGAAAATGGATCATCTAGTCTCACTTTGGACTTCGTTTGTGAGATTGCAGATGCACTTCAGGTTACACGCCAAGAAGTTCTCCGCGATGTATTTACCTATACTAAAGATGACAGCATTCTAATTTCCAAGAAAATAGAAATCAACATCCAAAAGTTCTCTCCTGAAAAGCAAGCAGAGATTCTGGATGTATTAGAATTTCTTGCCTCGCGTCTTTCTTAATTATAACATGCATATTATTTTTTACATCTTTTTGGACATAACTGATATGTTTTTAGGACATGAATTTTTTATTTATACATGCACTCTTCTTTCCATTCATAGAGTGCATGTATTTTTAAGTGGCTAATACTATAACCCTTTTATATATATACACATTAATCAACAAAAAGTGACGTGAAAAGCTAATCTTTTTATTTTAATATTCCATACCCCATCTCTATCATCGTTGGTATTTCTA
>ERZ827498.4865-NODE-4865-length-10191-cov-2.818567_pt1 | contig 10191 bp, 11 predicted proteins | sample MGYA00519865_ERZ827498 | MGnify/ENA primary metagenome ERZ827498 (study PRJEB31778, sample SAMEA3449328) | human gut metagenome | biome: human gut; feature: human-associated habitat; material: faeces | place: United Kingdom | collected 2010/2012 ...
GGACGAAAACAAAAAAGAAGAGTAAAGCAAATGCCCCGCCTGTTGGACAAACATCCAACAGGCGGGGCGTTGTTATCTATGAAGAGGAAGAAGCCCTCGGTCTCAGCAAGTCCCCCCTATTACGGCAGCGCCTTCAGCCATGCATTCCGACGTTGCTCCAGTACTCTTCCAGTGCGGCGTTGATTTTTGCGGGATCCATCTGGTCTACCGGTATTTCTGTGCCGTAGTCGGATTCATCGTCCAGTGGGACACAGAACACGCCACCCTCCTGCCGAACCATAATATATCTTTTATAAATTGTCCCGCCAAGCTTGTTTGTTCCCTGTAATTCCGCAACGATTGCATAGTATGTCAAGTCGCCATCGTTCACATTGAAGAGCTTTCTAATCCGAACAGCCGGAGCGTTGTAAAAGCTCTTCAGCATGGTGCCGGTCATATAGTCGAACAGCTCCCGCTCCGCATCGTTGAGCAGTTCATACGCCGTCGGCGCGGCAACCGTGACGGAGCAGGCCGCTGTTTTGCCGCTCTCGGACACCGCGAGAATGTTCGTATTCCCCGGCGCTACCGCCGTCACGACGCCGTTCTCATCCACCGTTGCAACGCCCTCGTCCGCGGATTTCCAGCCGTAGCTCTCCGTTGCGTTCTCCGGCGCGACAACGGCAGAAAGCGTTACGCTCTCCCCTTCCTTCAGCTCCGCCGCATTTTTTGAGAGCGTGATGCTCTCGATCTTCACCTCGCCGCAGGAGCACAGAAGCAGGCTGACGGCCAGCACAAGAAGCAGGATATGCCGTTTTTTCATTTTCTTCCCTCACTGTCTTTTTGTCGTTTTGGCGCAGTACACGTCGTATTTGCAGTATAGCAAAACATTTGTAACATTACAAGTTATAAATATATCTTTTTACGTTGTCGCAATGCGTGTCGCCTGCGGGTAGACTGAATAAGGGTGAGCGCATGAGAAACAATCAGTTTTCCAAATACCGGAGTCTCGGGCTGAATATCGCCTATTACCGCAAGGACCGCGGTCTTTCGCAGAGCGAGCTGGCCGAGCGCGTGAACATCAGCCGCACACACATGAGCCGGATCGAAACGGCGGACTGCGCCGTTTCTCTCGACGTGGTTTTCGATATCTGCGACGCACTGGAGATAAAGCCGGTCGAGCTTTTCGATTTTCGGGCATGAAAAACCGCCGCAAACGCAAGCGTTTGCGGCGGTTCTTGACGCCCCGAGCGGAGCAGAGTCCCTTGAGCTTGTCAAAAAAGGATTTTTGACAAGCTCTCAAACGAGACCCACTTCGTTGGGCTCTCGTTTGAAAAGGCCGCGGCTCGCCGCAGCGCACTCGCTGCGCTCGCACGTTTGCGAGCCGAGAGGTATTTTCTCCGACGCACATGTCGCCGGAGAAAATGATCAAAACTCTATTTGCGCCTGCGGGCGCAAACTCTGCGAGGCTTTTTTGACGGTCTGTAGGGGAGGGGCTCTGCTCCTCCCCTTTTCTCTCCGTCAACGAGAAATCTTTTCACAGCGGTAATGCAGGAAGCCGTTCTCCTGCCGGACAAATGCAAACCCGACCTTTTCGAGCACGCGCCGGCTGCGCGTGTTCTTTTCTATGACCCGCGCGGTCACGGCGGTCAGGCCCAGCTCATCAAAGGCATATGCGAGCAGAAGCCGCTCCGCCGCTGTGCCGATACCGCGGTTTTTCACCGCGTCGTTCTGGAGATGGATGGAAAGCTCGCCCTCCCGCTTCTCCCAGTCGATATGCTTGATGCCGGTCTCGCCCACCGGACACCCGTCGAGCCGAATGAGAAAATGCCGCCGGTCGGGCGCGCCGTAGCGCTCAAACCGCTTTCGCGTCTCTTCCGGAGAGTAACGATACTCGAAAAAGAGACTCATGTCCGCAAACGTGGCCGGGTCGCGCTGAAAATCGCGGTCAAGCTCGTTCATTCCTTCAAGCGTGATCTTTTCCAGAGCAATGTTCATGTCCTCCGCTCCTTTCCTCCGGCGCCGGCACCAGCCCCCACGCGAGCCACAGAAGCGGCGCGCTCACGACAAGGCCGAGCGCGAAAAATGCCTGCATCCAGTACGCCGCGGCGCCCCAGAGCCACGCGGCGCTCTCCCCGTTCTCCCGCGGGCGGAAAAACGTGACGCCCACCATGCCGAGATAAAGCGCGAGCCCCGGCCACCCGAGATTCATCGCATAGCCGAGATACTCGTTGTGCGCGTTCGTAACATACGTTCCGAGCGTCCGTCCCGTCTCCGGCACGAAGCGCGTGAACTCGATGTGCAGCCGCGCCGCCGCCGTGCCCGGCCCGCCGCCGAACACCGGCCGCTGCGCGATGAGCGCGCAGACCTCACGCCAGATCTCCACGCGGTGCGAGCCGAACGAGGCGTCCGCCTTGCCGTGGAGCAGGCGCGAGGCTTCATACAGCGTCCCGCTCTGCCCCGGATAAAAAAACACTGCGAGCAGTGCCGCGATCATAAAAGCGACCTCCGCCGCCAGAATACACCTCCGCTGCCGTCCGCGCGCGAGCTTCGGCAGCATCAGCGCGCATGAGCCGGGCAGCGCGACCCATGCGGACGAGCACTCGCTCCGGTACAGGACATAGAGCGCCATTGCCGCGGGGAGCAGCAAAAGAAGATCGTACCCGCGCTTTTTGACCGCCGTATATACGAGCACCGGCACCGCGAGCGAAAGCACGGAGCCGAGGATCAGGGTATTGCCCACCGTGCCGAGATACATGCCGGAATAGAGCGTTCCCGCGTCGGCAAAGCGCCAGCCGTTCGGGTACAGCCCGAGCGGGTTTCCGCCCGCGATCTGCCAGAGCGCCACGGCGCAGCAGAGAAACACGCTCGCACCGAACACACGGACATAGATGACCCTTTTCCGTCCCCAGCGGGCTATGCCGAGCGCCGTGAGCGCATAGAGAAACTGCGTGAAAAGCCCGTCGTACCGCCCCGCGCCGAGGAACGTTTTCTCCCGCCACGGGCTGAGCGCCGCGGAAACGAGATTCCAGACGAGGAACGCGCACGTTAGATAGAAAAACGCACCCGGCTTTTTTGCAAAAAGGCGCGCGCCGGTGCAGAGGCACGGCAGCAGCCCGAGCAGCCACACCGCCGTCGCGCCGGTGTAAAGCCAGAATTTTGCCGCCGTGAGGTTCGCGTAGCCGTGAAAGCCCGTGAACAGCGGAAAGAGCGCGAGAAGGCAGAGTATGTACTTGTCCGTGAGCCATTCGCAGCGCTTTTCGGCTTTTGTCATGCTCTGTTCCTCCATGGGATGCACTCCCTCAGTCAGCAGTTTTGCCGCTGACAGCTCCCTCATGGAGGGAGCCGGTTTTAAAAAGTATACCCCATCCCCCGCGGGAAAGCAACTTGCCGCGGCTTCTCTCCCGTGGTAGAATGTGCCTGAGAGGAAGGTGCGCCCCATGATCTTTGATACCCACGCCCACTATGACGACAAAAAATTCGACGCCGACCGGCGGGAAGTTCTCGCCGCCATGCCGGAAAAGGGTGTTTCGCTTATTGTCGATCCCGGCTGCGACGGTGAAAGCTCCCGCGCGGCGTGCGCGCTCGCGCAGGAGTTCCCGTTCGTATACGCCGCCGTGGGCTGGCACCCGGAGGAATGGCAGAGCTGGAACGGCGAGAGCATGGCGCTGCTGCGCTCGCTCTGCGCGCAGCCGAAGGTGGTCGCCATCGGGGAGATCGGGCTGGACTATTACTGGGACACCGAGCACAAGGCGCTGCAGAAGGAGATGTTCGAGCGGCAGCTCTCGCTCGCCATTGAGCGCAAGCTGCCCGTGATCGTGCACGACCGCGAGGCGCACGGCGATTGCCTTGAAATCGTGATGAACTACCCCGAGGCGCGCGGCGTGTTCCACTGCTTTTCCGGCAGCGCGGAAATGGCGAAGGAGCTCATCCGGCGCGGCTGGTATCTCGGCTTTGACGGCCCCGTCACTTACAAAAGCAACAAAAAGGCCGCCGAGGTGCTCGCCGTGACGCCGCTTGAGCGCATTCTCGTCGAGACGGACAGTCCGTACATGGCCCCCGAGCCGTGCCGCGGGAAGCGCAACGACTCGTCGCTGCTCGTCTATGTGCTGGAGAAGATCGCCGCTCTCAAGGGCGTTTCCGCGGAGGAAATGACGCGCATCACGCAGGAAAACGGCTGCCGCCTTTTCGGTATCGAAGCATAAAAACTGCCGTCGGAGGATCGCTCCTCCGGCGGCAGACTGTTGTTTATCAATCTCTGTACTTTCTCTGATACATCTCCGACGGCAGCAGCTCGCTGAGCTCTGTCAGAATCAGCTCCGGACCGGCGGCGATCGGGTGGGCGTCGCGCAGCGGCAGCTTGCCCGTCAGCGGGAGCTGCAGGTGCATACTCGTTTCGCCGCCCTCGCCGTTCCGGAGGACGAGAACGCCGCCGTGGAGCCGCGCGAGCCCCTGCGCGATCGTGAGACCGAGCCCCGCATCCGGCGTGCCGGTGAGCGTGTCCTCCCGCCGCGGCGCGAAGGCCTCGGCAAGCTCTTCCTCCGTCAGGCCCGGACCGTCGTCGCAGACGGTGAGCTGGCAGCGGCGGCCGAACTGTCTCAGCCGGAAGACGATCTTCCCGCCGTCGCCGGTGCGGCGGACGCAGTCGGCGATGAGGATGAGCAGGAGCTGCTCGAGCTTGCTCTGCTCGCCGATCACGAAAAGGCTCTCCCCCGCCGGGTCGAACCGGAACGTGATGTTCCGCCGCCGCAGGAAGATCTCCGCCGAGTCCACCAGATCGGCGATGAGATCGCCGAACGAGAGAGGCTTCGGCCACGAGAGCTGATCGTCGGCGGCGAGCGCGTTGAGATCGGCAAGCTGGTTGGTGACATGGAGGAGCTTATAGTAGCTGTGGTAGAGGACCGCGCTGACTTTCGCCCGCTCCTCGTCATAGTCCTCGTCCCAGGTTTCCGGCTCGTCCTTCAGCAACTGCTCGATCGACAGCCGGAGATTGAACGCCGCCGAACGCATCTGCCGCAGCGCCGTCGGCGGCACCGGCAGTATTTCCGGCTCCTCCGTCCGGATCGTGAGGACAAGGATCTCGCCGCTGCGCACGGCGGTAATGTTTCTCGGTGTATCGCCGATGGTGAGCACGGCAGCAAAGCTGTCGCCCCAGCCGTTCTCCTCCAGGTCCGGGAAGCGCTTCGCGGCGCTCTCGCCGGTAACGTCCGCGCCGAACAGCCGGCATGCCGCCGGATTGGAGAACACGATGCGGCCCCGTGCAATGCCGCAGACAGCGTCCCGGCTCAGCCGGAACAGCGGCGCAAGCGCCGCACCGGAGATTTCCACTTTTTCCATATCAGCAGTTTTCCCTTTCTGCGCTGGATTATTGCCCGTATCATACCACAAATTTTGCGGCGTGGATACTACGATTTTTTGTTTTTTGCGCAGTTTCGGCGTCAGACGCTGTTTTCTATACATATTCACTAACTAACTGTCGAGAATTATTTAATATTGTTTGAAAAAAACACTTGTTCTATGTGCGGAAATGTTGTAAAATGCAGCCGGTTAGAAAAGAGATCAAAAAATTTTTTACAGGAGGATACACACATGATTAGAATTGGTATCAGCGGATTCGGACGCATCGGCCGTCTGGCGGCCCGCGTGGCTCTGCGCCGCGGCGACATGGAGGTCGTTGCAATCAACGCTCCGGACAAGACTCCTGAGCAGATCGCTTACGTTTTCTCCCATGACTCCGTCCACGGCAAGTGGGAAGGCACCGTCTCCTACGACGAGCATCACCTGATCGTTGACGGCAAGCCCATCCTGCTCCTCAGCAGCCGCGATCCCTCCACCCTCGGCTGGGGCGAGCTGAACGTTCCTTACGTTGTTGAGTGCACCGGCAAGTTCCTCACCGCCGAGAGCGTGCAGCCCCATCTGGACGCCGGCGCGAAGTTCGTGCTGATGAGCGCCCCCGCGAAGGACAAGACCCCGATGTTCGTTTACGGCGTCACAAGACCTACACCGCCGATCTGAAGGTCGCCTCCGCCGCTTCCTGCACCACCAACTGCCTCGCTCCCATGGCGAAGGTCCTGCATGACAACTTCGGCATCGTTGAAGGCCTTATGACCACCGTTCACGCCGCCACCGCCACCCAGAGCATCGTTGACGAGTACTCCAAGAAGAACTGGCGTCTCGGCCGCAGCACCTACGACAACATCATCCCCTCCACCACCGGCGCTGCGAAGGCCGTCGGCAAGGTCATCCCCGAGCTGCAGGGCAAGCTGACCGGCATGTCCATGCGTATCCCTGCCCCGGACGGCTCCATCGTTGACCTGACCGTGTCTCTCGCCAAGGAGACCACCTACGAGGAAGTCTGCGCCGCGATGAAGGCCGCCTGCGAAGGCGAGCTGAAGGACGTCATGGCTTACGAGGAGCAGCCCATCGTCTCTTCCGACATCATCGGCGAGACCCACTCCAGCATCTTTGACGCGCAGGCCGGTATCGCTCTGAACGGCCACTTCATGAAGCTCTGCGCCTGGTACGACAACGAGTACGGCTTCACCTGCAACATGATGCGTCTGCTTGCTCACATCGCCTCCGTCCGCGGCGAGTAAGTTTAAGCTTCTGCGCGCTCAATTCTCAAGGCATAAACTCAATGCCCCCATCCTGCCCTAAGCAGGACGGGGGCATTTCTTCGGAGGACTTCGGATGAATACGGTACTTCTCGGCAACATCGTTGCGCTCATCGGCGCGGCAATCATGGTCTCGACCGGCTTTCTGAAAACAAAAAAGCAGATGCTCACCGTGCAGTGTTTTCAGTTCGGCGTGCTGAGCGCATCGAACGCCATTCTCGGCGCGTTCACGGGCATCACGGCCAACATTATCGGCATCGCGCGCAATCTCTTCTGCATGAAAAAAGAGTTTACGACGCCGTGGAAGATCGTGTTCATCGCCGCGCAGCTTGCGCTGCTGTTCGCCTTCAACGCCGACGGCTGGTTCGGGCTGCTGCCCGCGGCGGCCACCTGTGTGTACACATGGTTTCTCGATCTCAAGGACGCGGTGCAGCTCAAAATCGTCATTATCTTCACGCTGCTCTGCTGGGCGGTCTACGACTTCGTTTTCAAAAACTATGTGACGTTTGCCTTCGATTTCGGCGCGGTCGTGTCCAATCTCATCGGCATCGTCACGCTGCGGAAAGCGGCGAAGCAGGGGCGAATGCCGTAAGCGAAAAAGCACGAAGCTTTTGAGGAGTTTCCTCTCCCCCCAGTCAGTGGCTGCGCCGCTGACAGCCCCCCTCGTCAGAGATAACCCTTATTCCAATGGATACAAAAACTCCGTATGCCGAAGCATACGGAGTTTTTTTGTGCGGTACTGTCGAGGGGTTTTTCATTTTCCATAAGATTCATGACGATAGACTGTTGTTTTCCTAAAATGGGTATGATACAATGAAGTTGCCACACAAGTTGAATAAGTGTCTGAATAAGGATGGTTTTTGCCTTTGGTAAAAACGCATCCTCCGTTTCACATCCTTATTTGGACATGAAAACTTGTGTGGCAACAAGGGAGCTATGCGTTTTTCGGTGTGCAGCTTCTTTGAGGCTGCACACTTTTTTTATTTTCAGACATGGGAGCAATGCATTAACCCAATGCAAAAAATACAAGAAAGAAATGAGGAGCAAAAAAATGAAAAAAGCACTATCCCTGTTGTTTGCGTTATCTATGGCGCTTGTTCTGTGCGCGTGCGGGCAGACAGAGGCTGCAAAGCACGCTGATGAAACCATCGCGGCTATAGGTCAGGTGACGGAGAGTAGCTTACGGCAAATCGAAAAGGCCGAAGAAGAGGTCACTTCACTCAGCGAAAAAGAGGCAAAGTCTCTGCGCAATTTGGACGCGCTGAGGGAGGCGCGTTCAGAGTACAACGAACTTCTCGCGGCAAAGCTGGAAGAGCAGATCAGCATTTTATCAGAGCTGGATTTTTACAGTGGAGATACCATTACTCAAATCCGCGAGGAATACGAAACCATGAGTGACGAAGTGAAATCGCTTGTTTCCAATTACGACGTTCTGGAAAAAGCCGAAGCGGCGCTCCCCGCAATCCGCGCCGATGTGGTTACTGACGAAATTGCCAATGCCCTCGCAATGGAAATTGAAACCGCCGAGGACATCAGAGTATTCGACACAGCCGCTGTTAGCGTACAGGAGAAATACAATGAGCTTGACGACGCAGAGAAGAGCATGGTCGTCGATTATGACAAGTTTGAGAAAAAGGTCAAAGACGCCAACATTGCCCTTGCAAAACTGTCACTTAAAGATGTAAAGATTTGGGCAAAGCAGATATACAGCCATCTGGAAGTCTATATCAACTTCAAAAATTCAAGTGAAAAAACTATAAAGTATATCTCTTGGGGCGTAATGTTTCAAAACCCGGTCGGCGATTACATGGCATATCAGGGAGACCCAATTTACCTCTGCGATGAAACGGGACCTTACGAAACCGGAAAGGGGTATACAGGAAGCAATGATTGCTGGACGTTTTATTCAAGCAAGGTGAACATTTATGACGTTGCAGCTGTTCGGCTCGGTTCTGTCAAGATTGAATATATGGACGGGTCAACCATCACAATTAGTGATTGGGATGCGCTCGACGCGATAACGATACATTGATGTTGCCATTTGGCAAAACAGGAAAAGAGACACGATATAATGAAAAGACTCGTATCTTTATTGTTGACGTTCGCTGTCGTATTTACATTATGCGGATGCGGAAATTCAAAAAAAGCATTTTTCCTTTCAAAAGATGCTTACGACAAAGTCACAACAGCCTATGAAATAACTGATGAGTTTGGTTCTGATGTATACGAAGCATGGCGTCTGGCCATTTACGAAAAGGATACCGTAAAGAAAGGCGGTACGAAATACCTTTCCAATGAGCTTAACTTGACAGAAGCGGAGCTGAATGAAGGAACCGCCTATGCATTGGCAACAGTGGCAGGCAATAACTGGGGTGAGATGGATGAATCCGAAAAGGACATATACAGGACATCCGTCAAGGCAAACAGCGGCTATGTGTTTTCTCTTTACAGTGAAGTACTTTTTTCCTTCTGCATTCAATGCGTGGTCGGCGCATACGTCACCAATGGAGAGGTAGAAGAGGCCCAACAGTCACTGGATGAAGCAAAGTCTCTTATGAAAGAGTTGAGTGATAAGTACTCCGACTATGAGCACTATCCCAGTCTGAAAGGGTATTACACAACAACAAAATCTTTTTTTGATTTCTGTCAGGCTCCAACAGGCTCATTTAACCAGTTGGTAGATACAATGAACAACTACAGAAATGCCGTCAGAGACTACAAGGCGGATTTGGACTACATATTTGAATAACAGAATAACATCGAAAATATCCGCCGGGCGCACGTCCGGCGGATACCTTTTTATTCGTTTTCCATGGAGGCCTGGATCTGCTCTTCTCTGTACTGGCGGGTGTAGAGGCCGTAGTACACGCCCTTCTTTGCCATGAGCTCGGCGTGGCTGCCGCGAACAGCAAACAGCGCCCCTTCGAAGAAACCGCTCTTCGGAGGGGCGCTGTTTGTTTTATAGGGCAAAAGACTTTCTCTATCACGCCCGGCCGGTTTTCAGTCGGCGTTTGGGATCTCTCTGCTTTCGACAAGTTCCTGCGTTCCCTCGTGCAGAATGATGCGCGGGCGTTCCAAAACCACCGTAGCGTTTGCCGGAACATCCTCTGTGACCACGCAGTTTGCGCCGATCCTCACGTTGTCCCCGATATGAACGCCGCCAATGATCTTCGCCCCGCAGCCGATAAATACATTGCTGCCGATGGACAGCGCGCCATAGCCCTTGCTTCCCACGATCAGGTTTGATCCGATCGTGACCTGATGAAAGATCACACAGTTTTCCCCGATATGCGCCCCCTGCGAAATGAAAACTCCGACAATGCCGTGCGGGAACGACGGCAATCCGTCGATGCGCGTCCTATAGGGAATGCCTGACCCGTTACGGAGCATCAGCTTGTGATAGCGCAGACGTGCCCAATACCGTATCAGCGGATTTTTATGCTGCGCCTGTGCGCGAAGCTTCCAAAAATACGATGCGGACTCTTTTCTTGTCAGAAAACTCTGGATCCTGCCATACAGGTCTTTCTGTGCCATACGGTGAACTCCTCTCCGTCTGATTAGTCTATGACGCTGCGGATCTGCTCTTCTCTGTACTGGCGGG
>ERZ827498.4867-NODE-4867-length-10189-cov-49.953819_pt1 | contig 10189 bp, 8 predicted proteins | sample MGYA00519865_ERZ827498 | MGnify/ENA primary metagenome ERZ827498 (study PRJEB31778, sample SAMEA3449328) | human gut metagenome | biome: human gut; feature: human-associated habitat; material: faeces | place: United Kingdom | collected 2010/2012 ...
TTACTCCCAAATGGAAGTACGAATACCAGTACGACACGTTGGGAACCATGACCGAGAAAAAAGCTTACCGCTGGGATGCAGAACAAATGACCTGGACACCAGCTTATCTGCTGACCTGGAAAACTGAGGGGCCAACCCTTCAGAAGCTTTCTGAAAACAAATAAACTAACCTTTTAAAAACGCACACATTATGGGACGCACTATCAAATTATTACTGTATTTCTTCGCTTACCAATTAGCTTTCATGGGAGTAGCCATCTGTGGATATATGTTATATCAAGGCAGTTATGAGGTTCCACAGACACCCGACAGCCTGTATACAAACCTTATCATGCTGGCACAAATCCTCTCCACCGCGGCAGTAGGTATCCATCTGTTAGTGGGGAAATATGTGGGACTGGACCAGAAGACTTGGGGGTATCACAACTCACCTAAACTGTTAGCAACCTCAGTGGTATTTATTGTAGCGATGGGCTTATGGAGCAACTACTTCAATGAGCTGGCCGACTTACCTAACAACATGCAGGAGGCATTCGAAATGATAATGCGTAACCCACTGGGCATCATTTCCGTGGTTATCATGGCTCCCATTGTAGAGGAACTGCTGTTCCGTGGAGCCATTCAGGGACATTTACTTCGCAAATGGAAACATCCGGCAGGAGCCATCGTACTTTCGTCATTGATTTTCGGAGTAGTGCATGGCAACTGGGTACAGGCTCCATTCGCCTTCGTAACCGGATTGGCATTGGGATGGATGTATTATCGTACCGGTAGTCTGTTGCCTGGCATCCTGATGCACTTTGTCAATAACAGCGCAGCCGTGATTTCTTTCTTATCGGCAGACGACCCGAATGCGACCATGGTTTCTACTTACGGACAAACGGGAGCAGCTCTTATGGCAGCTGCAGGAATGGTTCTTACCATCATCTGTGTACTGTTTATTCAAAAGAAACTGGTTCCGCAGCCGGCAGTATGGCATCAGCCTGCTCAGGCAGAAACAATCGAAATAGAGAACAATACACTATCTTCACAAACACATTCACACAATGAAAACATTTAAAATCATTGGATTAATAGCCCTATTAATCGTACTCTTTGAGTTCATAGGCGGCTTTAATGACGGATGGAGCGATGTAGATAAACTGGCTCCCATCAGTATGGAGCGCACCAATCCGGCTTTTGACAAGGTAACTGCAACCACCTTCGATGTATTGCCCGATTCCGCCATACAAGCAGCCAACTCGCAAGCCGGCACAAATGTTCCCACCGGATTTATGCAATGCCATTCGTACATCGTACCCAGCGGACTGTCAAATTTCACTTATATACTGCTTGGTCTCACAGGGCTGGTATCCTTTTATGGACTTTACAACCTCATCCGTCTGTTTATCTCTATCATCCGCAAAGAGGTCTTTACATCCATCAATATCCGACGGATACGGTGGGGAGTTTATCCTCCTATTGCCTATCACCTGGTTAAGTATTTACTTAACTGGAGTGAAACCCGTGATGCCATGGCACAACTTACGATTCCGGGGTACACCATCCAGCCCGCATCTCCTTTTGAGTTCAGTTGGATAGGTATATTGTTGCTGATACTTCTCACGGAAGTATTTGTAGTAGCAGTAAAACTGAAACAAGAAAATGATTTGACCATTTAAAATCTTCACCTGCATTATGAAAAAGAGACTGAATATATTCTGTGTATGCATGATTGCTGCTTTCCTGTTGTCCGTTTCCGGAAATGTGTACTTAATTATAGAAATGTTTGTAAACGGAGTAGAAGTGGGCATGAAGGCTGCACAAGGAGAAATCACTAAGATACCTCAATATAAAAATGGTACACGTCTTGCCTACTGACATGATTGAAACGACCGGAACAGTCACCAACTTGAAAGACGGCAGACAACTGGCTGTCAAACCGATTATGGCTCTTGTGGAATGCCCCTATTCTCATTCCAGCCATGGCTTTGAAGTGTTGCAAGGACTCATCGGCTTTATTGTCATTATCGGATTTGTCTATGCAACTGTCTATTTCGCCAAACTGATGATACACATCAACCGGAATATCGTGTTCGACTGGAGCAACGTAAAACACCTGCGCCGCGTAGGATGGAGCCTGACAGGAATGTGTGCGCTTTCTTTTATTAGTGTCTGGATTTCAAACCACCAGCTTGCACAATGCATTGAACTGGCAGGAAGTAAATTGAATATCTTAATTGCCTTCTCTGATTCCACACTGATTTTAGGCTTTATCGCCCTCTTAGCCTCAGAAGTGTTTGCCATCGGCTTACGGTTGAAAGAAGAGAATGAATTAACCATTTAAATTTGAATGGAAAGATGAAAACTATTAATACTAAATGGAAAGCTGCAATCGGTATCATTCTGACCATGATACTTACCTTGATGCTGCTGACCACCATTTACTGGTTGTTCATCGAGCAACAGATAGAGACACGTTCCCACCGCGTGTTAGTCATGACGGGAATGATTTATGGTGGAATGTACCTGCACCATGTACTGATAAAACGCTATACCTGCTGGTGGAAGGTCTTGACTGAAAAAGAAGGAAACTAAACTGAATAATTTATGCCGATTATCGTAAATCTAGATGTGATGATGGCGAAACGAAAGATTTCGCTGGGAGAACTTGCTGAAAGGATTGACCTTACGCCGGCAAATCTCTCTATTTTAAAAACAGGAAAAGCCAAAGCCATACGCTTCTCCACTCTGGAAGCTATCTGCAAAGAACTGGATTGCCAGCCGGGAGACATACTGGAATACAGAGTGGAAGACTAATTTACACTCACAATGAAATGCATCTATCTGAAAATTTTATTCCGGATAGATGCATTTCATTGACTTTAAAATGACTTTATGAAGCCAATACCCTAAAAATCCATCTCTGAATAGTAAGAGACCTAAATTTTATAATTATCTTAGCATAATAAACCAAATTTCATGCTTATGATAAAATCACTATTCAGCCCTAAAAATGTAAAATTGCATCCTAACGGCAACATTCACATTCTGCGCTCCTTCAAATCATTATTATCCTTATGTATAGGAATGTTTTCTATCGGCCTGCACGCTGCTGATACTGTGTTTGTCAAAACTCCACAAGTTCCTATATTGATAGAAAGACACGATAATGTCTTGGCTTATCTGCATCTCGATGCCAAAGAAACAAAAAACCTTGACAATGTCACTATCTCCTTCGACAAGAATGTGCCTTTGTCACAAATCAAAGCTATTAAATTGTATTATGGAGGAACAGAAGCCCCACAAGACAGAGGAAAAAAACGTTTTGCTCCCGTAGAATACATTTCCAGCAATAATCCGGGGCAAACCCTTTCTGCTAATCCGTCTTATTCTATAAAAAAGGCAGAAGTAACACCGAAAACCAATACACTGATACTGGAAGGGAAACAGAATCTCTTTCCTGGATATAATTTCTTCTGGATTAGTATTGAAATGCAGCCTACCGCTTCACTACATACAAAAATCTGTGCAGAAGTAACTCAAGTAAAAGGTGACGGAAAAATTATACCTACAAAAAATACAATTAAACAAAAAGTCGTACAAAGAATGGCAATAGGAGTTCGCCATGCAGGTGATGACGGTTCAGCAGCTTTCCGCATTCCAGGACTAGTGACTACAAACAAAGGCACCTTGCTGGGAGTATACGATGTGCGTTACAACAACAGTGTGGATTTGCAGGAGCATATCGACATAGGCCTCAGCCGCAGTACAGATGGCGGAAAGACATGGGAGAAAATGCGTTTACCCATTTCATTTAAAGAATACGGAGGATTACCTGCAGCTCAAAATGGTGTAGGCGACCCTTCTATCTTGGTAGACACCAAGACCAACACCGTATGGATTGTGGCAGCATGGACACACGGAATGGGTAACCAAAGAGCATGGTGGAGCTCACACCAGGGAATGGACTTGAACCATACCGCTCAATTGGTACTTGCCAAAAGTACAGATGATGGAAAAACCTGGTCTGAACCGATCAATATCACAGAACAGGTGAAGCTTCCGGAATGGTATTTCTTATTACAAGGACCGGGGCGAGGCATCACAATGGAAGATGGTACATTGGTATTCCCCATTCAGTTTATTGACAAAACCCGAATCCCCAATGCGGGTATCATGTATAGCAAAGACCGTGGAGAAACATGGACCATACACCACCATGCACGTACTAATACCACAGAGGCACAAGTGGCAGAGCTTGAGCCGGGCACTTTAATGCTGAACATGAGAGATAACCGAGGAGGAAGCCGGGCCGTTTATACCACACAAGATTTAGGTAAGACTTGGAAGGAACATGAATCATCCCGTACTGCTTTGATAGAGCCCGTATGTATGGCCAGTCTGATCAGTGTAAAAGCAAAAGACAATGTATTGGGTAAAGACCTTTTAATTTTCTCCAACCCCAATTCTACAAGCGCTCGCAAAGACATGACGATTAAAATCAGTATGGATGGAGGAAATACCTGGAGTCCGGAACATCAGCTTCTGTTAGATGAAGGATACAATTGGGGATATTCCTGCCTGACAATGATTGATAAAGAAACTATCGGTATATTATATGAAAGCAGTGTAGCCCACATGACTTTCCAAAGCATTAAACTGAAAGATATTGTAAAATAATAATTACCATAAAAACAACTCGTTACTGTACAAAAGAATCCTATCTTTTACTCCCAGTAACGAGTTGTTTTTATATTGGGAATCATCTTTATTTAATACAACAAAAAGAATAAATTTTTAATATATTGCCACTAATATTTTGAATATTAGAAAAAGTTTTTTATCTTTGAACATATTTAAAAGACTGTTTAATAAACTGGTCTAATACTGAATCTATTGAAAATTATCAATAAATTCTATATACCTTAATTTTAAGAACTATGAGTAAACTGAAATTACTAGGTGCGTTACTACTAACTATTGGTGGAACCACACAGCTGCTGTATGCAGAACAGCCATCCATAATGGCTAATTCAGACATTGTACAACAAAAATCAACGTGCTCAGGAGTTGTAAAAGATGCGTCTGGTGAAAGTGTTATTGGTGCATCTGTATTGGTCAAGGGCACAACAATTGGTACTATCACTGACTTTGATGGAAATTTTGAGCTTCCGAATGTAGAAAAAGGAGCCGTAATTCAAGTTTCTTTTGTGGGCTATTTAACCAAAGAAGTTGTATGGAAAGGAACTCCAATTTCAGTCGTACTAGAAGACGATACAAAAACGCTGGAAGAAGTTGTTGTAGTAGGATACGGAACCCAAAAAAAAGTAAATCTAACAGGTTCTGTAGCAATGGCTGAGAGTGATGTACTGGAAAACAGACCTATCGCTAACTTAGCTCAAGGTTTACAAGGTGTTATTCCTAACCTGAACATTTCATTTGCCAATGGTAACCCAAATGCTGAAACAAGTATTAATGTACGTGGGTTAACTTCATTAAATGGAGGTTCTGCCCTTGTTCTTGTAGATGGTGTGGAAACAAATGATATTTCATTGATTAATCCTCAAGACATTGAAAGTATTTCTGTTTTGAAGGATGCTTCTTCTGCTGCTGTATATGGTGCTAGAGCAGCATTTGGAGTTGTATTAATTACAACTAAAAAAGGGAAAACAGGAGAAAAGATAACCTTCAACTACAATAATAACTTTTCATGGTCTACACCATCCAGATTACCCCATAGTTTACCGGCAGATCAATGGCTAAGAGCGATGAATACAGAATCTAAGAATACCAGTGGAACCCAATACTGGAGCGACGAACTAATCGCAGCCGTAGACGCCTATATGCAAGATCCCACTCGCCCAACAGCATGGGAAAACACACAGGGAAACAAATTTACAGCAAACGGAGAATGGGCCTATGCTGGAAATACAGACTGGATGGATATCTTCTATAAGAACGCAGCCTTTATGCAGCAACATAATGCAAGCTTGAGAGGTGGTAGCGAAAAAACCGCATACTACGCTTCATTAGGATACAAAGGGCAAGATGGCTTATTGGCTTTTGGTACAGATACATATAAACGTATCAATATGTCATTTAATTTCACTTCAAAAGTAACAAACTGGTTAGAAATTGGATTTAGAACAAAATATAATAGAAGTGAAATAAATGAACCAAACTCAAACCATTATACAAGTGAGGATCCTTATTATGAAGTTTACCGTGCATTCCCCTTCATCCCTGTATACTTACCAGATGGAGACTTTGCAGCTGTAGCAGGCTCGAACTTCAACTTTAATATTGCAGGAATGCTGGCACAAGCCGGACGCAAAAAGAACATATACGATGATATATGGTATACAGGATCTTTCAATTTAACCCCATTAAAAGGATTATCTATCAAGGGAGACTATACAGGAAACCGTTTATTCAGAGATGAACGCGCTCATAATAAAACAATTTATCAGAAACAACCTGATGGATCACAGATTGCCAAAGGAGAACCTAACGGTGTTTCATTAAAAAAATATGATGACACTTATCAGGCATTAAATCTTTGGGCTGAATATAAGTTTGAATTGCCTAAATCTCATTCTTTTACTGCCATGGTAGGATACAATCAGGAAAGTAAAAAGACCAGCAATTTTTATGGCTATGTTACAGACTTATACCTGAATGATGCTCCCATTATTGACTGGGCAAATACTAAACAAAAACTGGAAGAAGAAGCTACCATCTGGGCAGTTCAAGGTGCTTTCTTCCGATTAAACTACGACTATGCCGGAAAATACCTAGTAGAAGTAAACGGACGTTATGACGGTTCTTCAAAATATGCATCAGACAGCCGCTGGGGCTTCTTCCCTTCTGCTTCTTTAGGATGGAGACTTTCAGAAGAAAAGTTCTTTGAACCAGCAAAAAAAATTTTTGACAATGTTAAGCTACGCGCATCTTTGGGTAGTTTAGGAAATCAAGTTACAAATAGTAACTTTGACTTCTTAAGTCTGATGGGATTCCAGCAGCTCAACTACTTGATTGGTGGCAAACTTGCCAACGGTATCACTCCTGCTTCGCTGGCATATAATAATGTAACATGGGAAAAAGTAACTACTGCAAACTTTGGTGTAGACTTAGGATTATTAAATAACAGGCTGACTGCTTCATTTGATTATTTCTTACGTTATACAAATGATATGGTCGTATCTAAAGCCTACCCTGCCACAATGGGATCTACAGGAGGCAAAGAAAACTTGGCCAATATGCGAACAAATGGTTGGGAATTAACACTTAACTGGAATGACAACATCAACGATGTGGCTGGTTCTACTTTAAATTATAATATCGGTATTGGTATTTCAGATAGTTATTCAACCATTACCAAATATGACAACCCAACCGGATACCTTGGTGACTACTATGAAGGCCAGCGTTTAGGCGACATTTGGGGATACGTAACAGAAGGATTCATTAAAGATGACGCAGAAGCTGAAGCAATGAAAGTACGCCAAAAAGAAATCAGCGGAACTTGGCTTCCTGGTGATATAAAATATGCAGATTTGAATGGTGACGGTGTGATTACTTACGGAAAAAATCAATTAAATGACCATGGTGATAAAAAAATCATCGGCAATCAGACACCGAGATACCGTTTCAATATCAATTTAGGATTAAACTGGAAAGGATTTGATGTTCGCGCCTTGTTTGAAGGGGTAATGAAAAGAGACTTGTGGTTAGGAGATAACAATACAGTTTTCTGGGGTTACACAGGACAATGGTGGAGTGCATTAAATGAAACACATATTAATGACGTGTGGAGTGAAACTAATCCTAATGCCTATTTCCCTGTACCAACAAATACGACAAGAAGCCGTCAGATACAAACAAAATATCTGCAAGATGCATCTTATATCCGTCTGAAAGATTTGACAATCGGTTATACTTTACCGACATCATGGATATCCAAATTAGGTATCTCACAACTGAAAATCTTCGCAAGTGGACAGAACTTATGGGAAGCTACCGGCTTATATAAATACTTGGATCCAGACGCAACTGGCGATACAAAAGATGATGGTAGCCTGGAAGAAAGAATGACGAAATATCCATTCTGCCGGTCTTATTCATTTGGTATTAATGTTACATTCTAAATTTGCTATTGTATTATGAAAAAAACTATATTATATGCCACATTGTTGGCACTTAGCTTTCAAAGTTGCGACTACCTTGACAGGGAGCCGTTAGACTCAGTAACAAAGGATCAGTTTTTCACTACCGCAACTGGTACCGCTCTACAGCAATATTGCAACAACTTCTATCCAAAACTGATAAAAGGTCATGGTGATCCTTTGTCTTACAGTTTTGGTATGCTGGAAAAAGAATTTGAATCGGATAATATTTTTACATGGGAATATAATGTAAAAAGTTTTGGCTTGCATGTGGCTCCTACAGAAGCTAAGGATACAGAGTGGCAATGGGAAAATATACGTGCATGCAACGATTTCTTGATAAACTATCAATCATCTCCAGCAACTCAAGCTGAAAAGAATCAATATGCAGGAGAAATCTATTTCTTTAAATGCTTAGATTACTTTAATAAGTTAAGTGTGTATGGTGATGTACCTTGGTATACCACAGTTTTGAACCCTGGGGATGAGGAAATGTATAAAGGACGTGATTCCAGAATACTTGTTGCCGATAGCTTACTTTTAAATATTGAAAAGGCCATCAATCTGCTTTCTCCTAAATCTAAAGTGGGAGTAAGCCGAGTTTCAAAAGATGCAGCAATCGCACTAAAAGCCAGAATGTGCTTATTTGAAGGTACATGGAGAAGATATCATAACATAGAAGGCGACGTAAAATTCTTGCAGGAAGCATACGACGCTGCAGGCGAATTGATGAAAGAAGAATATGGTTACTCTATATTTAAAGGAAGTTCACCTAAAACGGCATATCATGAATTATTTACACAAGAAAATTACAATAATAATCCAGAAGTAATTTTGGCTAAAGAATACGATCCTTCTTTAGGTAAAGGTAATAATGTTACCCGACAAATCGGAGTAGGAGAAACTCCTATTGGCGCAAGTAGAGACGCAGTAGAAGATTATTTATGCGCAACTACAGGAAAACCAATTTCACTATGCGGATGCGCAGGACATACTACTCATACGGGAATTATTGCAGAATTAGAAAATAGAGATCCTAGATTATTGCAAACCATAGCTACCCCGAAAGATGGAGAATATACATATTATTTGCACGGTAAAGCATCCAATATTGCCAATATTGTAGCAACTGGTGCAGATGGTTCTTCTTCTACGGGTTATGCCATTGCAAAATTCTATAAAACATCTGAGTTTTCTTCAGACCACCACAAAGGCAGCATTGACGCTCCCATTTTCAGATACGGAGAAATTCTTTTAATCCGTGCAGAAGCAGGAGCAGAATTAGGAGTGCTGGATAATACAGAACTAGGAAGAACAATCAATGAACTCAGAAAACGCGTTGGTTTCAATTATCCATTAACCGTTAATCCGGTAGCAGATCCAAAACTGGAAAAAGAATATCCCAATATAAAGGGTAGCAATGCTAATTTAATTCGTGAAATCAGAAGAGAACGCCGTATTGAATTATTCGGTGAAGGTTATAGATACGATGACCTAAGAAGATGGGCTTGTGGTAAACGACTGGATGCAAGTGTAGTAGTAAGAGCCGGTATTATTCCCGATGCTAGTTTGTATACTACAGAACAAATAAACGATATGAAAGAAGAACTTGGCCTTACCGCAGAAGGAGCATTGGATATTTATGGAAAAAGAGTAAAAACGCAGGCTGTATTTGAAGAACCTAAACATTACTTATTATCCATTCCTATCAATGAAATTTCTATCAATCCTAACTTGGCTCCTAACAACCCGGGCTGGTAACATTTAAGAGATTCCGATAAATAAAGATGGCTTATGAGAAAATAATTTCATAAGCCATCTTTTCTTTATACACAGTTGACTAGCAACCTGAAATTTCGTATTTTTGCCCAATCAATTGAAATTACGTAATTTTATCAAGATGAATCAAGAATTCGAGCTTATCGCCAAGACCTTCCAGGGACTGGAAGAAGTTCTGGCACAGGAACTCACGGAATTAGGAGCCAGCAACATTGAAATCGGACGACGTATGGTTTCTTTCACCGGAGACAAAGCCATGATGT
>ERZ827498.4872-NODE-4872-length-10184-cov-3.363807_pt1 | contig 10184 bp, 6 predicted proteins | sample MGYA00519865_ERZ827498 | MGnify/ENA primary metagenome ERZ827498 (study PRJEB31778, sample SAMEA3449328) | human gut metagenome | biome: human gut; feature: human-associated habitat; material: faeces | place: United Kingdom | collected 2010/2012 ...
CGATATTGTGAAAGGGCTGGATGCCGGAGCGGATGATTATCTGGTGAAACCGTTTAGCTTTCAGGAACTCGAGGCGCGTATCAAGGCTTTGCTCCGCCGGAGTAAGGAGGTTCCTGTACAGCAATTGGTTTGTGGGGATTTGATTTTGGACTGTACGTTGCGGCGTGCTCGCCGGGGAAACATGGATATTGATCTTACGGTAAAGGAATATCGGTTATTAGAGTATTTTTTGTTGCATCAAAGGGCGGTGCTTTCCCGGCTTACGCTATTACGTGATGTGTGGGATAAGAATTTTGACACCAATACGAATGTAGTGGATGTATATGTGAATTATTTGCGCGCCAAAATAGATAAAGGTTTTGAGGACAAGTTGATACATACAGTGGTGGGTGTGGGCTATATGATGACTGATTGAAAAGTATCTTTAGGATATAGAGAAACTTAAAAGAAAGGATAGACATGAAGATTGGACCTAAAATAGCTTTGTTTTATTCCCTCATTACGATGTGTGCCATTATCATGGTGATGAGCGTGTTCTATTTGTTCAGCTCTCGCTATATCAACCGTCTGTATGAGTCTTATTTGCGGGAGAAGGCATTTATCACTGCTCAGAAATATTGGGAAAAAGATGAAGTTGACGAACAGAGCTATCGGTTAATCCAGCAGAAATATGATGAGCTGCTGCCGCAAGCAAGGGAAGTATTATTGAATATGGACACGTTGGCACACGTCAAGGACACGTTGGGAAAATATCTCAATGCCAGTCAGCAGGAAAGACTTTTTCATGGTGACGGTACTCCGGTGACTTTTAAATATAAGAAAGAATTGGGTGCGGCTCTCTATTATCCGGATAATGAAGGAAACTTTATCGTACTCGTCATGTCCCGGAATGCCTACGGAACAGAAATCAAGGAACATCTGTTGTTACTTTCCATTTTCCTCGTTTTAGCCAGTTCCATCCTGATCTTTTTCATTGGGGAAATATATTCCGGTCGTATTTTGGTTCCGCTGCAACACATATTAAAGGAATTGAAAAGAATACGGGCCAACAGTCTGAATCGTAGGTTAAAGACTACCGGAAATAATGACGAGCTGGAGGACATGATAAAAACATTAAATAGTATGCTCGATCGTCTGGATAGTGCTTTCAAGGCAGAGAAATCCTTTGTAAGCCATGCTTCGCACGAGTTGAACAATCCGATTACTGCTATTCAGGGAGAATGTGAAATCAGTCTGCTCAAAGAAAGAAGTACTGGAGAGTACATTGAATCCCTGCAACGGATTTCTTCGGAAAGCAAAAGGTTGTCCAGCCTGATCCGCCACCTTCTTTTTCTTTCGCGGCAGGAAGAGGAACTCCTGAAAAATAATGTGGAAGAGATCATTCTATCTGATATATTGAAAGAGTTGACCGGTTCTAATGAAAGAATCCGTCTCCACTTGGAAGCAACAGAACAACAAGCTGTTGTTAAGGCTAATCCTTATCTGTTAAAGATAGCATTGAAAAATATAATTGATAACGCATGTAAATACTCCGATAAGGAAGTAAATGTGGCTCTCTATCGGGAGCAGCAACAAGTCATTCTTGAGGTGGAAGATCAGGGAATCGGTATTCCGCAAGAAGAAATAGAGCATATTTTCCAGTCTTTCTATCGGGGTAGCAACACCCGGGATTATGCCGGACAAGGCATTGGACTTAGTCTGACTTTGAAAATCATTTCTGCTTATCATGCAAAGCTGGATATATCTTCAGAAATAGAAAAAGGAACAAAAGTACGGGTGATTTTTTAATTCACCCTTCTTTTATCCCTTTCTCACTCTACCTACTGAAAACTACAAATTTAATCTATGAACGTTTTTTCCACAGAATAGAAATGAACTAAATACGTCTTTGCAATAACTTTCCGTTTTTATCATATAACATTCGTTCATATACCACTTCTACGATGAGAGGAAAGACAAACAAGGCAAAGAAAGTCGCTCCTATCAATCCGCCGATAATAACAATCGCCAACGGACGCTGTGATTCCGAACCAATTCCATGACTCATGGCAGCAGGCAACAAACCGATGGCCGCCATTGCCGCCGTCATAATCACAGGGCGAATGCGTGAGCGTACTCCTTCTTTCGTAGCCTCTTCCAAAGGAGAACCCAGTTTCAGATTCGCTTTGATGTCGGAAATCATAATCACGCCGTTCTGAATACAAATACCGAACAAGGCTATGAAACCGATACCTGCAGAAATGGAGAAGTTGAATCGTGTTATCAGAAGGGCTACAATACCCCCCACAGCGGCAAATGGCACATTCAGCAATACCAGTCCGGCATCCCGCGCATTAGAGAACAGAATAAACAGGATGATAAAGATGATAGCAATACTGATGGGAACCACTTGTGCCAAGCGTTTCGTGGCACGTTGCTGGTTCTCGAAATCACCTGTCCATTTCAGCGAATATCCTGCCGGCAGATGTACGGATGCATTTACCTTTTTCTGTGCCTCGGCAACTGCCGTACCCATGTCACGGCCTCTCACCGAGAATTTCACTGCACAGAATCGTGCATGATTATCACGGAAAATAAGTAATGGTCCCGTAATGGTCGTTATATCCGCCAGTTCCTTGATAGGCACCATTGTGCCATCCATTGCCGGAACCAGTATCTTACCTATTTCTTCTTCATTCTGGCGGAATTGTTCGCTATACCTTACCATGATATTGAATTTCCGTTCGTCCTCATACAACAATGAAGCCGATTTTCCGCCAATAGCCATCTCGATAATCGATTGCACATCTTCCTTAGCAACGCCGTAACGCGCCAACTGACCTTCATTCAACTCTATACGAAGTTCCGGCTGACCGATATTTCGAATCACACCCAAGTCTTCAATTCCTTGAACCGTGCCCAGGATTTTCTCAATCTGCACCGCATATTTCTCCGACTCATACAAGTCTTTACCAAACACCTTCACCGCAATAGATCCTTTCACGCCGGAAGCGGCTTCCTCCACATTATCGGTAATCGGCTGTGAGAAATTGAAGTCAATGCCGGGGTAAATGGATAAATCCTCCTGCATCTTATCGATTAGTTCCATTTTTGTCAATTTACTCTCCCATTCCTTTTCAGGGTATATATCAACGTGAAACTCGATATTATAGAATCCGGTAGCATCTGTTCCATCATTCGGTCGTCCGGTCTGTGACAGAACTTGACGTACTTCCGAAAACGTTAATAGCTTCCTTCTCATTTTATTGGCAAGCGTCACCGATTCATCCAGCGAAATGCTTTGTGGCAAAGTGGCACGAATATAGATAGAGCCCTCATTCAACTGTGGAAGAAACTCCGTACCCAAGAAAGAGAAAAGCCATAATCCGACACCTGCTATGACCGTTGCCAGTCCGATAGTCAGTTTCCTGTGCGCATAGAATAAATCAAAAAGAGCCGTACACTTTGTATTGATAAAACGGACAAAACGATTATTCTTCTCACGCACATTCTTTTTCAGCAGCATAGACGACATTACCGGCACCAGGGTCAGCGTAAAGATCAAAGCTCCCAATAGTGCAAAACCCAGCGTATAGGCCAAGGGAGAGAACATCTTTCCTTCTACCTTCTGGAAAGAGAAGATAGGAATCAACGCGGTAATGATAATCAATTTGGAGAAGAAAACTGCTTTCGCCTTGTCTTTTGCGGTGTTACGGATCAATCCCATTTTGGACATGACATTAAATGCCGGCATTCCTACTTGCCTTGCCTTCTTGTCCAAAGCCACAAACACTCCTTCCACCATCACCACTGCCCCATCAATAATGATACCGAAGTCAATGGCTCCCATAGAAAGCAGATTGGCGGACATTCCCATCACCCGTAGACAGATAAAAGCGAATAGAAGGGCTAATGGGATAACGACAGCAACAATCACGGTAGTCCGCCAATCTGCCATAAAAATCAATACAATAAACGTAACCAATAAAATCCCTTCGATCAGGTTATGTGTCACCGTCTTTACCGCCAGATTCACCAAATCCTCCCGGTCATAGAATGACACGATTTTCACATCTTTCGGAAGTATATTCTGATTCAAGTCTTCTATTTTATCTTTCAGGTTTGCAATCACCTCGCCCGGATTCTCCCCTTTCCGCATGACTACAATGCCTTGTACCACATCATCTTCATCCATTCGTCCTACCTGGCCGAGGCGTGGCAAACAGGACTCGTGTACATCGGCAAGATTCTTCACCAAAATCGGAGTACCGTTGATGTTTTTCACTACGATGTTTCTCAATTCTTCCAAGTCGTTAATCAGACCAATTCCACGAACGACATAAGCTTGCGAACTCTTGGTTATGACATCTCCTCCTACATTGATGTTACTCTTGGCTATCGCATCATAAAGCTCCAAAGAAGTAATTCCATAGTTAATCAACTGGTGAGGATTCACGCTTACCTCAAACGTTTTCACCTCTCCGCCGAAGCTCACAATATCCGCTACGCCGGATACCGAACGAAGGTTACGCTCAATCACCCAATCCTGGATTGTTTTCAGCTCCCGCACACTACGTTTGTCACTACGGAGCGTATAACGAAATATTTCTCCCGTCGGGCCATATAACGGTTGCACTTCCGGAGTTACCCCGTCAGGAAGATCGGCGTCATTCAATAAATTATATACCTGTTGACGGGCGGTGAAATCATCCACACGATCTTCGAACATCACATTCATTACAGAAAGTCCGAAAAGAGTGGTAGAACGAATATCCGTTTTCTTCTGAACAGGATTCATGGCAATCTCAACAGGAATGGTGATAAACTTCTCTACCTCTTCCGCACTACGTCCTGGCCATTGCGTGATAATCGTCACTTTCGTATTCGTCACATCCGGGAAAGCATCTATCGGAGTATGTTTAAAAGAAACAACTCCGGCTATAACGGCAATCGCTGTACAGAAGAAAATAAAGAACTTATTCTTCAGCGAGAAAGCCACTATATTATCTATGAATTTGTGCATACTATTTTCTGTTTTTAATCTGCATTCAACGCATTATATACCAACAATACATTATTATTCAGCACCCTGTCCCCCTCGGAAAGCCCGGAGCGGATATAGCACTCCTTGCTCAACTGTTTGTATACATCTACCTCTTTCACCTGCAAACGCTGATCCGGCTCTACTACAACAACATAGTTTTTCCCTCCTTCAAACACCAGCGCATGAGAATCGATACGAGGCATGGAAGTTCCATCTGCTTTGCACTTCACACTTACATTCGTAAACATCCCCGGCTTCAACAGATACTCTTCATTCTTTAATTTGATACGAACATTCATTGTTTTACTTTCGCTATTCAGCAAATGATATACCTTATCAATAGTGCCGGCAAACATCTTATCCGGATAGGCCAATGTAGAAATGCGTACAGAAGCACCTTCAGAAACTTTACTGATATCGCTTTCATACACATCTGCCATCACCCATACGTCCGACAACCCCGAAATCGTGAACAACTCTTCACTCTGATCCGGACGCAACTGCATATCCCTGCTGATTTGTTTCTCCACAATAAAGCCCGAAACAGGTGATTTCAACTGATAATAAGCATTTCCGGAGAAATTATAAATGGAAAAGACTTCCTTTATCCTTCTTTCTTCGGCTTCGGCACTCGTCAACTCCTGCTTTGCCTGAAGCACATCTTTATCCGAAGCCATGCCGGAATTATACATATCCTGCGTAGCATCCATGTTTCTGCGGGCGAGCAACAGTTGTTGTTCCGCTTCTTTCAATTGTTTCTCATAGTCCGCCACTTCTCCACTGCGGATGACTGCCAGTACATCTCCTTTACGAACATAATCTCCTATTTCTGCTTTCAGTTCCGTCACCGTGCCTCCAAACATCGGATATACATGTGCTACCTGATTTTCATTAAAAGTGACCCGTCCGTTCAATGTCAGTTCATCAATCACTTCTTGAACGTGAACCGTATCGACAGATACAATTCTCAACAAGCTATCTGTCAGGCATAAAGCAGTCGGTTCAACATTCGGTTGTTCTCCTTTACCGGAGCATGCTCCCAATACGGTAGTAAGCAATATGCAAGGAAGGAATTTATTCCAGTTCATAGTCTTTGATAATTTATGAATATTAGTAGTTTAATATATTTTGCCCGATAGTTGTATTCAGGTTTTCCATCGCGAGGAAAACATCTTTCTTTATTTCATGCAACTGAATACAGGTTTCCTTATAACTGTCATAGTAATCGATAAACTCCAGCAAGCTGATATTTCGCTTGGTAAAGTTTTCATTCACTCCTGTTATCAGTTTCTCAAAGTTACGTTCCAAATCCATATTGGTAGATTGGTAAAGCTGAACTGCTTTTTCCAGTGAAGCATAAGCGGTATAAAGTTCCATATCTGCACGATTAGCAGCATTTTCCTGTTCCGCTCCCGCCTGTTGAATACTAAAACGGGCTGCCTTTATATTTCCCTGATTGCGATTGAAAATAGGTACTGACAAGCTCACTCCTACCGCAAAATAGTTATTGATAAAGTTTCCGGCACGGTCATAGTTCCCTTTCACCGAGAACTCCGGAAATGCCATCGATTTCTGCAATTTCAGATTGGCACGGGAAGCACTTACCGTACTTCTGGCAATCTTCAAGTCGGGACGTTCATTTACCATCGCTTTCAAATCAGCAAACGATAATTGAGACAAATCCAATTGCTTCAACACCTCTTCGTCCAGTGATAACTTAACCGTAGTATCTCCCGGAAGATTTAACAAGACATTCAGTTCTCCTCTAAGAGTCAGCAACTCGTTTTCCCGTTCGTTCTTCTCTTTCTTCAGCGAAAATAGCATAGATTCCAAACGAGACATTTCCATCAATGAGATATTTCCTTTCTCCTGTTGCAGCTTCATTCCGGCAAGCAGTTCTTGCAGAGAGTTCACTTCTTTCTCGTAGATGGATATGGATTTCGAAAGAAAATAGACTTGCACAAACTTCTCATTCAACTCCTGACGGAGTGTTCTCATCACCTCTTCAAACTGATATTCCGCTATTTCCTTATTGATTTTTTCCAGCTTTATCTGCTTGTTTCGCTGTCCGGCAAGGCGAATGACCTGTTCAACCTCCACAACCGTTTCACCCTCCTTACCAAAATCAAAATACTTTCCGTTCAAGCGGTTATAGACATTCTGTTCCAGCGAGATGACCGGATTCTCAAATAACCTGGCTTGCAGCACTTGTGCCTGTGCCATATCAATGTTATACCGTTCGGCTATCAGCGATAAGTTACGTTCCAGGAAACGTTGTTCCGCCTCTTTCAGCGTTAATGTTCCTGTGGTAGCCTGTTGCGCACATATTCCTCCTGTCAGCAGAAGAAAAAAAGAAATTAAAAATTCTCTGTTCATTACTATATTTATCTTTATTACCTTATCGTAGTTGTCGCAGCAAAATTACAATTCTGCAACCGGAGAAACGGAAAAAAACGATTATAAGCCTCTCATATCAGATTAGAATTTGATTAGAAAAGAGCCATAAAGGAAGAATTGTAAACACAACAGGAAAAATGGCCAGCCTTCTTTCATTCCAACTCCCCTATCTTTGCAGGAGAGAAAATAAAACGAATCATTAAAAAATAGTAGGATATATGAAAATAATAGATTTAACCAAAGATAGTTTTGTTGAGAAAGTAGCTGATTATCAATCTTATCCTGATAGTTGGAACTTTAAAGGGAATAAACCTTGCCTGGTCGATTTTCATGCACCCTGGTGTGTCTATTGCAAAGCATTATCGCCTATATTAGACCAATTGGCAAAAGAATACGAAGGGAAATTAGATATTTATAAAGTGGACGTCGATCAGGAACCGGAACTGGAAAGCGCATTTAAGATTCGTACCATTCCCAATCTGTTACTTTGCCCGTTGAACGGCAAACCGACAATGAAATTAGGCACTATGAATAAAGCCCAATTGAAAGAATTAATAGAAACCAGTTTACTTTCAGAATAGAAAAACATCGAAAGTCCGGAAAGTTCCTTATGACGATAGACTGATAAACTACCAGGCTTTTGATATAATACAGAACATTTATTTTTATAATAAGAGGCTGAAAAGCCTTGATCTTATAAAATGCCCCTTACTAGAACTAAACTGAACTCCTAAAATTTTGTATCCAACTTTTGGGATTCAGTTTAGTTCTTAGTAAAGGGCATTTTTCTTTTAGGAAGTCTCCGGACGGCCTCATCCCTTTCAAAGGTTATTTCAATGGTTATTTATGCAACAGATTATCAGTTCCCGGAACGATCTTTCCCATTGACCATACGCAACGTACATTCAGTTCTTTGTCAAGAATCACAATATCAGCATCCTTACCCTTTGCTAACGCCCCCTTCCGGTCACTCACTCCAATTAAACGGGCAGGAGTTTCAGAAGCCATACGCACGGCATCTTCCAAAGGAATATTCGCTTTCTTTACCATAGTGCGAACCAACACATCCATCGTAGCCAAACTACCGGCCAACGCAGAATGATCCGCCATCTTGCATACGCCATCCTCTATGATATAACGAGGATCAATCGGTTCATTCCCTTCATAAGCTGCATACGCCAAAGCATCGGTAACAAGGCAGGTATTCTCCACGCCTTTCAACTTATAAACCAGTTTCAGGATAGTGGCAGGCAAATGAATACCATCCGCAATCACTTCCACAGTCATTCCATCCGTCAGATACACACTTTCCACTGTACCCTCATATTTATATTCACGACGTTTATGGAAACCCGGCATCGCATTATAAAAATGAGCAGCATGAGAAAATCCTACTGCAAATGCAGCTTTAATTTCATCATATTCGGCTTCGGTATGTGTAACAGCAGTCATAATTCCTTTCGAACGGGTATACTTTGCAAAATCATGTGCACCGGGCAGTTCGGGACTAATATCCCAACGTCTGATACAAGACGTACGCTCCAACAAAGGAATATATTCATTTTCATCCGGAGTTTTCAGAAAACCGTCATACTGCGTACCCGCCATCTTCGGATTCAGATATGGACCTTCGATATGCAGACCGAGAATCGGAGAATCCTTCTCTTTCATCAAGTGCTCACATACATCGACTGCCTGGTAGATTCTTTCGAATGAAGTAGAGGACAAAGTAGGAAATATACCGGTAGCACCATGTTTCAGATGTGCATTGGTTGCGGTGCGGAAAGCCTCTTCCGTTGCTTCCGTATAATCATGCCCACCACCTCCATGTGCATGCATACTTACGAATCCGGGCACTATCGTCATCCCTCTGGCATCAATAACTGTTGCACCGATAACCGCTAAATCACTATTAGTTACCTCTAATATTTTTCCATCACAAATCAATACGGAACCATCTTTCAACCAGCCTTGCGGGGTAAGTATTCTTCCGTTTATTATTTGAGTCAACATAGTCTTTGTTCTTTATTAGATTTAAAACAGTTTGTTGGTGCCTTCCACCAGTTCTCCCATTGCCCATACGGCTCTCACGTTCAAGTCTCTGTCCAAAGCGATCATATCGGCATCCTTGCCACGTTCCAGCGTTCCTTTACGGTCGAGCACTCCCATAATCCGTGCAGGAGTTTCGGAAGCCATTCTTACGGCATCTTCCAAAGGAATTTCCGCCTTTTGCACCATGGTACGAATCAAACGATCCATCGTTGCAACACTCCCGGCCAAGGCTGAATGGTCTGCCAACTTACAGACTCCATCCTCAATAATCACACGCGGGTCAAAGGCAACCTGGCTATCACTGGCGGCACAAGCCAACGCATCCGTTATCAGGCAAGTGCGTTCCACTCCTTTTATCTTATAGACAAGACGCAAAATCGTCGGAGGTACATGAATACCATCAGCCACCACTTCCACTGTCATATCATCAATCAGATAAATACTTTCTACCGTACCTTCATACTTGTACTCTTTCCGTTTATGGAAACCGGGCATCGCGTTATAAAAATGAGTAGCATGCGTATATCCCGCCTCATAAGCCGTCTGTATATCCTCAAATTCTGCCTGGGTATGTCCTACCGAAGCCAGTACACCTTTTGCCGTGATATATTTACCGAATTGCATGGCTCCGGGAAGTTCCGGTGCGGCATCCCAACGTTTGATACAGCGTGTTTCTTCCAACAACGGAATATATTCTTCGGGATCAGGATCT
>ERZ827498.4880-NODE-4880-length-10174-cov-2.233422_pt1 | contig 10174 bp, 9 predicted proteins | sample MGYA00519865_ERZ827498 | MGnify/ENA primary metagenome ERZ827498 (study PRJEB31778, sample SAMEA3449328) | human gut metagenome | biome: human gut; feature: human-associated habitat; material: faeces | place: United Kingdom | collected 2010/2012 ...
TAAGGATATGGCACTTCAAATTCTTCCTCATCTTCTTACAACATCAATGAAAAAGACTAATGAAGATAAAGAAATCGTAATCCTTGTTGCAACGTCGGGTGATACAGGTAAGGCTGCACTTGAAGGCTTTAAAGATGTTGCAGGCACAAGAATTATCGTATTCTATCCTGACAACGGTGTAAGTGAAATTCAAAAGCTTCAAATGGTTACTCAAGAGGGTAATAACGTAAGTGTTGCCGCGGTTAAGGGTAACTTTGACGATGCTCAAAGCGGTGTTAAGAAGATATTTACAGACACTGATTATAAAAATCTTCTTGACAGAAATCAATTTAAGCTTTCATCTGCAAACTCAATCAACTGGGGCAGACTTGTTCCTCAGATTGTATATTATTTCTCATCATATGCAGAGCTTGTAAAGAATAACGAAATTGAAATCGGCGATAAGATTAATGTTGTCGTTCCGACAGGTAACTTCGGTAATATTCTTGCCGCATATTATGCAAAGAAAATGGGCTTGCCAATCGCTAAGTTTATTTGTGCGTCGAATGAAAATAATGTTTTGACAGACTTCATAAAGACAGGTGTTTATAATAAGAACAGAGATTTCCATACAACAATCTCACCGTCAATGGACATTCTTATTTCAAGTAACCTTGAAAGATTTCTTTATGACCTTACAGGTTGTGATGATAAACTTGTCAGCGAATGGATGAAAGAGCTTAACACTAATGGCAGCTATGAAGTTTCGGCTGACGTTAAGGCAAAAATGCAGGAAATGTTTACTGCAGGTTGCTGTGATGATGCAGAAACAATGGCTACAATTAAAAAGTGTGCGTCTGAATATGATTATGTTATTGATACTCACACTGCCGTTGCAAAGTCTGTTTACGATAAGTATGTTGCTCAAACAGGTGACACAACAAAGACAATTATTGCATCAACTGCAAGTCCGTTCAAGTTTAATCAGAGTGTTCTTATTGCGCTTGAGGATCACAATGCAGTTGTCGGTAAAGACGAATTTACTCTATTGAAGGAACTTTCTGAAAAGAGTAATATGCAAATTCCTAAGTCACTTTATGAACTGAAAGATAAGTCAGTTGTATTTGACCTTGTATGCGATAAGGACGAAATGCAACAGATTGTAAGTGACTTTCTTATGGTTGAGTAAAATTAAATATTTTAAATAATTAACGAAAGGTGTAACAATGTTACGCCTTTCGTTTTAACGGAGGTTTTATATGCGTTCTATAGAAGAAACAATAAATGCACTAAAAAACGGTGAATATGATGATAAGCTTACATATTTGTATTCATGCGATAAAAATGATGTAAAAAAGTATTCGGACAGATATATTGACGTTATAAACGGCTTTGAAGAAACATTCGGTAAAAACGGCGATATTGCTTTGTTCTCCGCTCCGGGACGTACTGAAATCGGAGGCAATCACACCGACCACCAACACGGTTGCGTACTTGCCGGAAGTGTTAATCTTGATGTTATATCCGCCGCACGACCGAACGGCACGAATACTGTTCGTATTCAATCAAGAAACTATCCGCTTGATGTGATTGAACTTGACAGTCTTGAAATAAGAGAAAAGGAATTTGACAAGGCAATTTCTCTTATAAGAGGTGTAATTAAAAAATTTGTTGATTTGGGTTATGACGTTAAAGGCTTTGACGCGTATACAACATCAAATGTACTTAAAGGCTCGGGACTTTCATCATCAGCGGCTTTTGAAGTGCTTGTCGGAACAATTATAAATGGACTTTTTGCAAATAACGAAGTAAATCCGATTGAAATTGCAAAATTCGGACAGTTCGCCGAAAATGTTTATTACAATAAACCAAGCGGACTTATGGATCAGATGGCATCATCTGTCGGCTCGGTTGTGGCTATTGATTTTAAGAGTACGGAAGAACCGATAGTTGAAAAAGTTGAATTTGATTTAAAAAAGCATAATCACGCTCTTTGCATTATTGATTCGGGTGCTGATCACGCAGATTTAACTGATGAATATGCGACAATTCCGTCTGATATGAAAGCAGTTGCGGGATTTTTCGGGAAGGAATTTTTGCGTGAAGTTGATGAAAATGAGTTTATGGCGAATATCAAAAACATTCGTGCAAAACTTAATAATGACAGAGCAGTACTTCGTGCAATCCATTTCTTTAATGATAACAGACGTGCACAGGAAGAAGTTAAAGCTTTGAAAAATGATGATTTTGAACTTTTTAAACAGCTTATAAAGAAATCGGGACAGTCGTCGTATATGTATCTGCAAAATGTGTTCGCAACAAGTATGCCTAAAAATCAAGCAGTGTCTTTGACATTGGCTTTGTGCGATGAAATACTTGGCGACAAAGGCGCGTACAGAGTTCACGGCGGTGGTTTTGCCGGAACTGTACAAGCGTTTGTTCCGCTTGATATGCTTGATGAATTTAAAACAAAAATTGAGAACGTGTTGGGTGAAAATATGTGCCACGTTCTTTCAATTCGTCCTGTCGGCGGATATGAACTTAAATAATTAAAAAAATCTTCTTGAAGTAAATTTTGTTTCTTCAAGAAGATTTTTGTTTTTTAAAACAAACTTATAATCCAATACACAATACCGGCAACGAACGAGGCAAGTGTACCATAAAGGATAACGGGACCGGCGATTGTGCAAATTTTTGCACCGACACCGAGCACCATACCTTCGGTTTTTGCCTCAAGAGCAGGGGAAACAACGGAATTTGCAAATCCGGTAATCGGTACAATAGTTCCCGCACCCGCAAATTTAGCGATTTTCGGGTAAATATCAAGTCCTGTAAGCAATGCACCGGCAAACACCAATATGATTGAAGTGGCAGTGCCTGCGGCTTCTGTATCAAGTCCCCATTTTTTAAACATAGTTAAAATAAAATGCCCGATTACGCATATTATTCCGCCCGATACAAATGCTTTTAAACAGTTTGAAAAAAGCTTTGAATTGGGTGTTTTTGTTTTTACGTATTCATTATATTCTTTGTTAGTCATTTCGTGTTTCATATTAAATTACTCCAGTCAACATTATTTTAATATTATTTTCTCATAATAACGATAAAAGTATGCTTAATTATGAATAAAAAATAAAATTTTATCTTAAATATATCATACACCTTGAAATTTATGGCGATTTGAGATATACTTTAAATATACTTATGTTATTATGGAAGGAATGTTTTAATGTTCGGATACGTTACAGTATGCAAAAATGCGTTGAGCGAACAAGGCTTAAAGGCGTTTAAAGCATATTATTGCGGATTGTGTAAGGCTATCGGCAAGAGATGTTCGCAATCGGCAAGGCTGGGACTTAGCTATGACATAACATTCCTTGCGATTGTTTTATCTTCGGTTTGCAAAAAAGAAATAAGTATGAAAGATAAAAAATGCGTGTTGCATCCTATCCGTGAAAATATATGTGTTGAAAATGACATGGCTCTAAATTATGCAGCCGATATGGGTGTTATACTTACTTATTTGAAATTGCTTGACGATTGGAACGATGACAAAAGTATAAAAGCGTTGTTTAGTATGTTGCTTTTTGCAAACGGTGTCAGAAAAGCTAAAAAACATTATCCGAGAGAATATGAAAATATCAGAAAATGTCTTGATGAATTGAGTCGTCTTGAAAAAAATAACTGCAAAGAAATTGATGAAACAGCCGATTGTTTTGCAAGAATTCTTGAAATATTATTTACACCCAATTTTATTGAGGACAAGGATAAAAAACGTATTCTTGCGTGGCTTGGATATAATACAGGGCGATGGATATATATAATTGACGCGTATAACGATTTGGAAAAAGACGTAAAGAAAAATGATTACAATACCTTTAAAGCAAAATATGAGGATAAAAACGCACAAGAAATAAAAGACACGATTAGAGAGGATTTATATACCTCAATGACGTTCACTCTTGAAAATGCGGCGTCTGCATATAATTTGCTTGAGATATACAAAAATAAAGAAGTTTTGGACAATATTATGTATGTTGCACTAAAAGCTAAACAGAAAAGTATTTTAGGAGAAAGTAATGAATCCTTATGAAGTATTGGGCGTTAGCGAAAACGCCGATGAAGAAACAATAAAAAAAGCGTACAAAGAATTGGTGAAAAAATATCATCCCGACAGATACATTAATAATCCGCTTGCGGATTTGGCGGCTGAAAAGATGAAAGAAATCAACAAAGCCTACGATATGATAACGAATAAGCGTACCGCGACTAATACGGGATACAGTACGTCATCAAGAGGATATTCAACATCACAGACGCACACAAGCGGACAGGCAAGTTTTCAAAATGTTCGTATTCTTATAACGCAGTCACGAATTCGTGAAGCACTTGAAATGCTTAACTTATTGCCGAAAACAGCGGAATGGTATTATTTATCGGGTCTTGCGAGAATGCAGGTCGGTTGGTATGACCAAGCTATAAGTTTTTTGCAGACTGCTGTACAGATGGAGCCGAACAATGTTGAATACAGAAGTACATTAAACAATGTAATGAACAGAAACAGAACATACACATCAACCACAAGTACCGGCTCAGATTCGACAGGTTGTTGCGATTGCAGTGATTGTTGTAATTGCTGTACAACGTGGTTATGCTGCAACTGTATGTGCTGATAATATTAAACAGATTGGAGAAAGTAGATGAGTAAAGAAGAACAACAGCAACATATTACATCAATAGGCGGTCAGGCGGTTATGGAGGGCGTAATGATGAGAGGACCTTTTAAAACAGCCGTGGCGGTGAGAAAGCCTGACGGTGATATTGAATGTAAGGTTGAGGAAAACGGAACAAAAACAAGAAAGAAGTTTTGGAGATTGCCTATAATAAGAGGTTGCGTGAGTTTTGTAGACAGCCTTGTTATAGGAATGAAAGCACTTATGTTCAGTGCGGAATTTGTCGATATTGAGGAAGAGGAAGGAACGGAAAGTAAGTTTGACAAGTGGCTTGACGATAAGTTCGGCGACAAAATCAAGGATATAGTAATTTATGTGTCAATCGCAATATCACTTGTATTCAGTATTGCTTTGTTTATGGTACTTCCTACTTTTCTTACGAAAGGTGCGGAAAAAATCGGTACACTTATTCCGCCAATTTCGGCATTTACAGATTCACACTTATTTACAAGCCTTTTTGAGGGTATAATAAGAATGGTGATATTTATAGGATATTTGGCTATTGTTTCAAATATGAAAGACATTAAACGTGTATTCCAATATCACGGTGCGGAGCATAAGACGATAGCGTGCTATGAGGCAGGGGAAGAACTTACTGTTGAAAATATAAAAAAGCATACAAGATTTCATCCGAGATGCGGAACGAGTTTTTTGCTTTTCGTTATGATAGTGAGTATTTTGCTTTTTGCACTTTTGCCGAGAGTGGATATGGTTATATTGCGTGTTTTAATGCGTCTTGCACTTTTGCCGGCTGTAGCGGGTATTTCATTTGAAATTATAAAATTCGCCGGAAGAAGTAAAAGCAAATGGGTGGCATGGCTTTCAAAACCGGGATTGTGGCTGCAAAAACTTACTACAAGAGAACCTGACGCGTCGCAAATTGAAGTAGCGATTGAATCAATGAAACCGTGTATACCTGAAAATAAAGAGGACGACAGATGGTAATATCGGAATTTGTGAGAGAAACGGCAAAGCAGCTTGGAGATAATGCAAGGTTTGAGGCGGAACTTATGGTTATGAGCGTTATGGAAATGGACAGAACTCGACTTGTTTTAAACGGCAAATTGCCTGTAATGCCTCAACATACTTACAGAATGGATAAAATGATTGAAAGACGTAAAAAAGGTGAACCGCTGCAATATATACTCGGAGAAACCGAATTTATGTCACTTGATTTTTTTGTCAGGGAGGGTGTGCTTATACCGAGAAGTGATACGGAAATTCTTGTTGAAACCGTAATTGATAAAATCGGCGATAAGAAAACAACCGTAGCCGATATATGTACAGGCAGCGGCTGTATCGGAATAAGTATTGCACATTACAAAAAAAATACAGATGTTGAGCTGTTTGATATAAGTGATATTGCACTTGAAACGGCTGAAAAAAATATTAAAAGAAATAATGTGTCAGACAGAGTGAAATCGTATAAAATGGATATATTAAATGAATATCCGAAAAAAAAGTATGATGTTGTCGTATCAAATCCGCCGTATATAGAAAAAGCGGTTATTGAAACGTTGCAGACGGAAGTTAAGGACTATGAGCCGAGAATTGCGTTGGACGGCGGTGAGGACGGACTTGTTTTTTACAGACGTATAACCGAAACGGCACATAATTTTTTGAAAAAAGGCGGTCTGCTTGCATTTGAGATTGGCTATAATCAAGGCGAATCTGTAAGAGGTCTTATGCAAAACGACTTTTATGATACAGAAGTGATAAAAGATTTAAACGACAATGACAGAGTCGTAATCGGAAAACTAAAATGAGAGGATGATTTGATGAAAAAGATTGGTATTTTAACAAGCGGCGGAGATTGTCAAGGTCTTAATGCGGCAATCAGAGGTGTTGCAAAGGGACTGTATGAAGAAATTGACGACGTTGAAATTTACGGTATTCAAAACGGTTATGCCGGACTTATTCACGGTGATTACAAGAAGATGAATCAATCTGATTTTTCCGGTATACTTACAATAGGCGGTACAATTTTGGGGACATCACGTCAGCCGTTTAAGATGATGCGTGTCATTGAAGATGAAAACAGCATTGATAAAGTTGCGGCAATGAAAGATAATTATAAGAAAATGGGGCTTGACTGTCTTGTTATCTTAGGCGGTAACGGTACACATAAAACGGCTAATTTACTTTCTGAAGAAGGTCTTAATGTGGTTACAATGCCAAAGACGATTGACAATGACGTTTGGGGTACGGAAATGACTTTCGGTTTCCAAAGTGCCGTTGATATTGCAACGGAAGTGATAGACTGTATTCATACAACAGCTACTTCTCACGGACGTATTTTTATTGTTGAGGTAATGGGACATAAAGTAGGTTGGCTTAATTTGTATGCAGGTATCGCAGGCGGTGCGGATATAATTCTGTTGCCTGAAATTCCTTATGATATTAACGAAATTGCCAAAGTTATCGAAAAGAGAGAACAAGCCGGAAAGAGATTTTCAATTCTTGCCGTTGCAGAGGGTGCAATTTCAAAAGAAGAGGCAAAGATGAAGAAGAAAGAGCTAAAAGCACTTCGTGCGTCAATGCCTTATCCGTCAATATCTTATAAGATTGCAAAGGAACTTGAAGAAGTTACGGGTCACGAAATCAGAGTAACTGTTCCGGGACACTTCCAAAGAGGCGGAAGCCCTTGTGCATATGACAGATTTCTTTGCACACGTTTCGGTGCGGCTGCCGCAAGACTCATAAAGAACGAACAGTACGGCTTTATGGTTGCATTGCAGAATGAAAAAATTGTTCCTGTGCCGCTTGGCGAGGTTGCCGGAAAACTTAAAAAAGTCCCTGTTGACAGCGATATTATCGAGGCGGCAAAGGAAATAGGCATATCATTTGGTGACTAAAAATTTGCAGATGTCAAAAAATCAGTTAGGATTTTGAAAAAATGAACTCATATATAAGGCTCTCCGAGTATGTGGAGAGCCTTATTCTTTTAATTCGTCTAAAAGACGTTCAAGACATTTTTTCTCTATTCTGCTGACGTAACTGCGGCTTATGCCGAGTTGCCATCTTTTAATCATATTATTGATTATAACCTATATATTAGATTTTAATTGTTAACTTTTTGTTAACTTTTCTGTTTTTTATAACTTTTTGCAATATTTCTTTCATTTTTAAAGGCTAATATTTTTTTCATTGCGTTGTACAGTTTTTGAGCTTCAAGCTTGCCGGAAATGAGGTCGGCAATATCTGTTGAATCGCAAGTCAGTATATCCGAAAAAGTCATATTGTTGCCCTCACGGTCTGTGCCGATACTTTCATCAATGGAAATTTCATTTTGAAGTTTCTTTGACGAACGCATAACCATAAGCACTTCATTCTCAATACAACGTGAAATATATGTAGAAAGACGTGAATTTTTTTCGGGATTGAATGTGTTTATTCCTTTGATAAGACCGATTGTGCCGATAGATATAAGGTCCTCAAGATTTTTTTCGTCAGCATACTTTTTTGCAATGTGTGCAACAAGTCTGAGATTGTGTTCGATAAGTACATTTTTTGCACTTTCATCACCTTTTGCATACAAGTCAAGATATTTCTTTTCTTCACTTTTGTTTAATGGCTTTGGAAATGTCGCATTACCCGAAACGTATCCGGCAAGTATTAAAACAGTCTGTATCCATTCAAAAAATAAACCGCCAAGAAACATATCTCATAACCTCCTTTACACATAATATGCTTAACATATCGTACAAATAGCTAAATTGATGTCCTTATTTTTGTTAAAATTCGGAAAATTGGGTAAAATTAAAATGGTTGACGTAAAATGTCTTTTTATTGTAAACAATACGATATTGACTTGAAATGAGGAACATAATATAATGATAATTGAATAGGTATGAAATATTGAAATCGGAGGGTAGAATATATGCTATGTAAAGTATGTGGAGCTCAGATACCGGATGATGCTCAAGAATGTGAATTTTGCGGTACAAAAGTTAATGAAGATGCAAGTGCGGCAGAAGAAACAAAAGTAATTAATACAGATGAAATAGAAAATGCGTATCAGGAACATCAAGCCGAGTTGAATGAAAATTTGGGTGATGAACAAAATGATAATTCTGAAGAACAAGAAAATTCAGAAGGTGATGAAATCTATGATGATAATGAAAGAAGACGTCGTGAACAGGTAAAGAAAATGATGGAGGATAAGAAACAACAGTTGTCTGAAATCGAACGTCGCCGTAATGAAAAAAGAAAAAGACAAAGACGTAATCGTATTGTGCTTATCGGTGCAATTTGTGCTCTTGCAGTTGCTGCTGCCGGAATAGGTGTGTATTATCTTGTGTCTAACGTCAACGGCGGAAACAAAATAGAGGAAACACCTGCACCGTCAGTGGCAGTTGTGTCAACACCGAGTGTAATTGCAACACCTGCGGTAAGTGAAGAACCTGTACAGACGCCTGAGTTGTCAATGGAAACATCTCCGAGAGATGAAAACAGTACATCATCAAACAGCCAATCGTGGTCTGCAACGGGTAATACAGGCAGTGGTACATCAGCCTCAAGGAGAGGAAGTACATCGTCAAGCGGCACGACATCTAAGAGTAATACTTCAAACGGCTCATCAAGTACATCATCTAAAGGAACAGGTTCAAGCGGTTCATCATCAAGTTCAAGCGGTACAGGCTCATCGTCAAATACATCATCTGCACAAAACAGCGGAGTTTCATCTTCAAACATTTCTTCACAGCTAAGTACAGGCGGTGAAGTTATATATGACTCAAATGCCGGAAAATATTTAATGACATTTGTAACGAATAATGTTAAATATTACGCAACTGTTTCAGCCGGTAGTACAACGGAACAGATAAACGGCAAGCCTTACACGATAACGGCTGTACCGACGTCGGAAACGTATAACGGAAATACTGTATATGAAATTACGAATATAACGAATTATGCAGGTGACTATATACTTGCTAATTCGGGTACAAAACTTCTTACAAATGATGATATTAAGGGAATGTCAAAGCACGACCTTGCACTTGCGAGAAACGAAATATATGCCCGTCACGGACGTAAATTCCAAACGGAAGAATACAGCAAATATTTCAGCGGTAAGTCTTGGTATTCAATTAATCCGAATTATAATTACAGTGATGATGACAGTAATCTTAATTCAATAGAAGTTAAGAATGTACAATTTATATTAAATGCTGAAAGAAATTAAATAATATCAATAAACTAAAAAGTCTGACCCACAGGGTCAGACTTTTTAGTTTATGCTGTCAATATCATAAGGTGTGATTTGATATACAAAGTAATTGAGCCAATTTGAGAATAACAAATTAGCGTGAGAACGCCAACGGACGATCGGTTTTTTTGTAGGATCGTCATTAGGAAAATAGTGTTTTGGTATTATCGGATTTTTACCTTTGTCCAAATCTCTGAAATATTCATCACGCAACGTTGTTGCGTCGTATTCTGCGTGACCTGTTACAAAAATA
>ERZ827498.4883-NODE-4883-length-10167-cov-3.426226_pt1 | contig 10167 bp, 5 predicted proteins | sample MGYA00519865_ERZ827498 | MGnify/ENA primary metagenome ERZ827498 (study PRJEB31778, sample SAMEA3449328) | human gut metagenome | biome: human gut; feature: human-associated habitat; material: faeces | place: United Kingdom | collected 2010/2012 ...
TGTTTGAACGACTGGACCGTCTGGAGAAAGAAGATGTTCTGGTGCTGGCGGGCAGCATCCCAAGCAGTTTGCCCAGCGACATCTATGAAAATATCCTGGAGCGGATGGAAGGCAAACAAATTCTGGCAGCGGTGGATGCCACCAAAGAGCTTTTGTGCAACGTCTTAAAATATCATCCGTTTTTGATAAAGCCCAACCACATCGAGCTGGGTGAAATCTTTGGAGTGCAGCTTCACACAGAAGAGCAGATTCGGGAGTATGCCGGCAGGCTTCAGCAGATGGGCGCGCGCAACGTGTTGATTTCGATGGCGGGCGACGGAGCGATCCTGCTGGATGAGACCGGCGGATTTCATCGAATCAACGCGCCGAAAGGAACCGTCAAAAACTCGGTGGGCGCAGGAGATTCGATGGTGGCAGGATTCTTAGCAGGATATTTGCAGTCGAAGGACTACCGGACTGCCTTGAAGATGGGAACTGCCGCCGGAAGCGCTACGGCATTTTCCGACCAGCTGGCGACAGGAGAAGAGGTTTTGGCGTTGTATCAGACGCTCAAATAAAAAAGGAGAGATAGAGCATGAGGATTATTGATTTACTCAGCACCGACCGCATTGCGTTGGGTGCACAGATTTCCGACAAGGAGCAGGCAATCGACAAGCTGGTGGAGCTGCAAATGGCAGGCGGCTGCATTGCTGACCGGGAGGCGTACCGAAAAGCGATTCTGGCAAGGGAAGAGATGAGCAGCACTGCCATCGAGCAGGGCATCGCCGTTCCCCATGCAAAATCAGACGCAGTAAGCGCTCCTTCTCTGGCAGCGATGACACTGACACAGGGCGTGGACTACGGTGCAATGGACGGACAGCCCTCCGATTTGTTTTTTATGATTGCAGCACCACTCAACGGCGACCTGCATCTGGAGATCCTGTCCCACCTGATGGTGCTGCTGATGAATCCTCAGTTCCTCAGCGCTTTGCGCTCAGTATATAGCTGCGTAAGCTGCTCGTCTGCACAAGCACGGTAAATATCAAGCTGGTCTGTGCTGTTGATTCCGTGCCTGAACAGGAAACGAGTTTGTGCATCTATCGCGTCTAAGTGCCTTAAATCCTCGCGCAGTACATATGGAACATTGCACTGCTGAGCACGTTGTGTTCTGCGAAGCTTCCGCAGGTAGAAGAAGTACAATGCCCTAAGTCCTTTCCATGTGACTTTGGATAGATGAAAGTCACCATGAACTCGGATGCGCAATGGTATCGACGGCGCGCATTTTGCCGGACGTTCCGGTGCGCGCTGCTTTAATATACGCTGCCGTATAGCGTCCTCGGTATATCGTTCACCAAGCGAGCGCAGCCGCACGAAGCGTTCCTTGCCCGGCGGGCGCACCGCCATGTGCTTTACGCCTGTTTTTACCTCATATCCCATGCTTCTAAGGGAACGGAGAAACGCCTGAAAGCTCATGCTTGCCATGATTGCCTTGTCAACATCCTCTCGGATTGCGCTTCGCCATGTTGGCTGCCCTTTACGCTCCGCGTCCCATTCTGCGTAATGCTTGGGATAATACGCCGCATGCTCCGTGATTACGGACAGCCCATATTCCTTACACAGCCTATCGGAAGCTGCTCGCATTTTAAGATAGCTTTCTTTGCAGGCGTTGAACTTCTTGCCGTCGAGATAGGATACCGAATTGAGCACAAAATGGTTATGAAAGCAATGCGTATTCAGGTGTGTTGTTACGATTACCTGATATTCCGGCCACAACTCCGCCGCAAGCTTTATGCCTATCGCGTGCGCCGTGTCTGCATCCACTTCTCCTTCGGCAAAGCTCTGGTAGCCGTGGAAAGCAAGAATACCATCCGTTTTGCCGAACTGCCGCTTTGTGAGCTGCATCTGCTCTCTGGCGCAGCCGGCATCGCAATTAAGCGCGGTCACATAGTATTGCTGTTCGGTCTTAAAATCGTTCATGGCATAGTCCATAACGTCGCGCATGGACTGGTATTCGGATTTGCTCCATTTGGGGTTAGCCGTTTTTGTCCCGTCCTCAGCGTATTCAATCACATGACCCAAGGTTGACTTAACGCTCCATATGGAAGTTGTAGCCATGCTTCATATACGCTCCGGCTGAGTCACGGCACGTTGTATCTCAAGAACGGCTTTGCGAAACTCATGCACATATGAAGCATATTCATTGGCAAGAAGAAAGCCCGTGGCATTTGCACGGGCCGCTATCTGGTTCATACTGTTGCCTATGGCGTTAAGTTCGCGCATCATGGCGTGGTAGTCTATGGGCGGCAGCTCCTTGGGAACATAGCCTTCGATGAGCCTTCGGATGTATGTTTCCTGCGATAGGCCCGTTTTCTTTACGTTCTTCTTTAGCTGCTGTTGTTCCTTGGCGTTTAGGCGGAATGTTATCTTTATATTTCGTTTCAGCATATTGCTCCTTTCTCTTTGGGGTTTAAGGGGACACCCTTACGGGCGGATAAGGCTGGCATTATCCAATGCTCGCTAATGCGATGCGCGCATCGCATCCACATTACCTGCCGATAAATAAAGCGCCTATCTTTCGCGGCGCTCCTTCGGCTTTCTTACCCTGATGTTCGGCGGTATACCTTTGGTTAACATGAGAAGTTCGTTATAGTCTTTGCCCGATTGCGGAGGCGATAATTCCGCCGTGTATTTATCCGGCAGCGCGGCGCATATTGCCAAGACGGCGCTGCGCCCTGCTTCATCGTTGTCCAGGCACAAAGCTATGTGGCGGATGCCGTCGTTGGCAGAAAGAAATTCCTGCAAAGCCGCCGGCAATTCGGTCCGCCTGCCTTCGCCGGGCCGGTATACGCCCGATAGGGACAGGTAATTATCCGGCCTACGTAGCGGATTTTCCATGCGCTGCAATTCGATAAAGGAAAGGCAGTCAATGGCGCTTTCAAACACAAACAGCGTTTCGCTGCCGCTATGCGGCGCGGAAAAGGAATACCGCTTATCGCTGCCCTCAACCTCCCGCAAAAACGTGGAGGAAGGGTCGCTGCTTCGGAGCATTGCGTAGCGGGGAACGGTGTCCTTATCAAAGCCAACGAATACGCAGTTATGCCGTCTGTCCTCATATACCAAGCCCATGTTGAAATACATATTGAGCAAGTCTTCCGATAACCCCCGCCCCGTAAGATAAGCGGCAACGCGGTCATTGTTCTCATGCGGCGCGGGCAATACAAAATCCATTGGCTTTGCCCGCTTTGGAGTATAGGTCTTTGTCGGCGTGGCATATCGCGTACACTCCAATATCCGCAAGACGGCGCTGACGAAGTCCATGCCCTGCACCTTTACAAGATAGTCCAATGCGGAGACACCGCCGACGCCCGTTGACCATTGAAACCATTTGCCGTTACTGATTTTCAAGCTGTCGTGGCTACGGGTAGAATACACAGCGGATGAAATACGCACCAGTTCGTGCGGCTCATAGGTCTGCAAATATGTGAGTAAGTCAAGCTCCCGCGCCCGCTCTATTTCTGCTTTTGATACCTGTCGTCTATGTTCCATAGTTACCTCTCATACTCCGGCTCTGAACGCCGTTTCGTTCTTTCTTCCTCCTGCTCCGGCGCTGCATCCAGCGTGTCGTTCTCGCGTTTGTCCATGTTGAGCATCGCGTCAAGCTCAGCAAGCCGCGCCATTTTTGTCCGTAGCTCATCCTCCTGTGCAAAGGGCTTTTCCACCTCCGCTTTAGCGTTCTCGATTTGTGTTTGAAGGTTGGCAAGCGCCTGTTCGCAGGCGTTGAGCCGCGTCGGGAACATATCAAAGGCGTTTTCCATACGCTGAATGTTGCCGTGAATGTCGCTGCCGAGGTCTATCGTGTGGGATAGCGCGCCTTTAAGCGTCAGCTTAAAGGTCTTGCCAAAGGTGTCGTAGGACAGCATGAGCGTAAAGCCTCGGAAGCTGCCGACCTCCTTTAACTCGGGCGAGGTCTGCGCTTTGCACGTTTCAATGAGCGCCGCGCCCGCGTCCTTTTTCTCGGCGTAGTTCACGCCATTAAGCACCATGCCCGGGAAGTCCTCGGTCTTGTGCTGCTCGTAGAGCGACATATCCGCTTTGAAGCCCGCGATGCGTTCCTCCGTGAGCTTGACCTCGCGGGGGAAGTATTTGAGAAGCCTGTCCTCCATCGCGTACTTTTGGCTTTGATAATTTGCCTTTACGAGCTTCAGCCTTGACACGTCGATCTCCAAGTCCATCTTTTCCTTGATGTACGGGTTGCCCGTGGCAAGGGCTTTGACCTCCGCATACGAAAGTGCGGTTTCGTCAATATCCTCGCAGGAGCGGACAGGCGATTTCGAGGTCATAATCTGTGATATGAACTTCTGCTTTGATTCAATCGTCTGCCACATATAAGCGTCAAACGTGTTTTCCGTCACATAGCGGAACACGTCCACGCTTTCGTTGGTGTTTCCTTGCCGTATCATTCTGCCCTCGCGCTGTTCGATGTCGCTGGGCCGCCAGGGTATATCGAGGTGATGCTCCGCGGCGAGCTTTCTTTGCACATTTGTACCCGCGCCCATTTTTGCGGTAGAGCCGATCAGCACCCGCACAAGCCCGCGCCGGACGCTCGTAAACAGTGCCGCCTTCTGCACCTCGGTCTTTGCGTCATGGATAAAGGCGATTTCCTCTGCGGGAATGCCGCGCTCCATGAGCTTTGCCTTGAGGTCGTCGTACACGTTGAATGTGCCGTCATTGTGCGGCGTAGAGAGGTCGCAGAACACAAGCTGCGTCAGCTTCTTTTCTTCGCCCGCCTCCCATACGCGATAGATATTATCCATGCAGGCGTTGACCTTGCTTTCCTCGTTATCTGGCAGCATACCGTTCACAAGCCGCTGGTCGAGCGCGAGTTTTCTGCCGTCGTTTGTGATTTTCAGCATATTATCGACGGTTGGTTCGACCATGCCGTTTCGCACCCGCTCGGCGCGCTCCGCAAGGGAGGCGACCATATCCCTCTGATGCTCGGATGGCTTCATGGCTACGTTATGGTAGTTGACCGTTGGCACGGGAAGGTTGAGCATATCGGCGGTCTGAATGTCAGCCACCTGTTTGAACATGGCGATAAGCTCGGGGAGGTTGTAAAAGCGGGCAAATCTTGTTTTGGCGCGATAGCCCGTGCCTTCCGGAGCTAATTCGATAGAGGTAATGGTTTCGCCAAAGGTGGAAGCCCATGCGTCGAAGTGCGTCAGACCTTGCCTTCGCAGCGTTTCATATTGCAGATACCGCTGCATGGTATACATCTCGGTCATGCTGTTGGAGATAGGCGTTCCCGTGGCAAATACTATGCCGCGCCCGCCCGTAAGTTCATCGAGATAGCGGCACTTCATAAAGAGGTCGGCTGATTTCTGTGCCTCGGTCTGCGCCAGTCCCGCTACGTTCCGCATCTTGGTGAACAGGAACAGGTTTTTGTAGAAATGCGCCTCATCCACGAACAGGCGGTCAACGCCCAATTCCTCGAATGTCACAACATCGTCCTTGCGGCTCTGGTCGTTCAGCTTTTCGAGCTTCAGCTTGATCTGCTTCTTTGTCTTTTCAAGCTGCTTGACCGTGAAACGCTCCGCCCGGGCGCTCTTTGCCTCGGCTATGCCGTCCACGATCTCGTCAAGCTGCTCCTGCAAGACCGCCCGCTGTCGCTCGATGCTCATGGGTATCTTCTCGAACTGTGAATGCCCGATAATGACGGCATCGTAATCTCCCGTGGCGATACGGGAGCAAAACTTCTTGCGGTTTCGGGTTTCAAAGTCCTTTTTCGTTGCCACAAGGATGTTCGCGGAAGGGTAAAGCTGCAAAAACTCCGCCGCCCATTGCTCCGTGAGATGGTTTGGCACAACAAACAGGCTCTTTTGACACAGCCCCAACCGCTTGCTTTCCATGGCTGCGGCGACCATTTCAAAGGTCTTGCCCGCTCCGACGACGTGCGCCAACAGGGTGTTGCCGCCGTACAGGATGCGGGCGATGGCGTTCACCTGGTGAGGGCGAAGCGTTATCTCGGGATTCATCCCCGTAAAGCGGATATGGCTTCCATCGTACTCGCGGGGGCGTATGCTGTTGAATTTGGTGTTGTAAAGAGTAGTCAGCCTGTCGCGGCGGTCAGGGTCTTTCCATATCCAGTCGCGGAAAGCGTCCTTGATCGCCTGCTGCTTCTGCTGCGCGAGTATGGTGTCCTTCTTGTTCAGCACCCGCACTTCGTTTCCGTTCTCGTCGGTGACGGTATCAAAGATACGCACATCCTTGAGGTTTAAGGTTTCCTCGATGATCTTGTAGGCGTTGATACGGTTTGTGCCGTAAGTGACGCCCGCCGCCACGTTGTTATAGTCGGCGTTCTTGTTCTCGATGTTCCACGCCGCCGTGATGGGCGAATAATGTACCTTGATGCGGTTACGGATATAGTAGGCGGTGCTTAAAAGCTCATGTACGAACTGTTCAATGTCCTCGGGCGGAAGCCACGTTGCGCCGAGGCGCACGTCTATTTCCGAAGCGGAGAGGTCTTTGGGCTGTACCTTTTCAAGCGCCGCCATGTTCGCCGCATACTGAGGATCGTCTATCTCTCTCAATAATTGCAGCTTCCAGCGCACGTCGCCGGAAAGATACTCGTCGGCGGTTTCATACTGCTTTGTCGTTGGGTTGAGGAAGATAACGCCCGTAAGCTCCTCGGCAAGCTGTTCTTCGGTCTTGCCCGTAAGCTCCGCCATATACGGCATATCGACCTTTGCCTTTTCGGAAAGCGAAACGGCCAGTGCGTCTGTTGCGGTATCGCAGGAGGTCACGGTTTCCTGCTGGCGTATGGTGCGCTTTGTGAACATATCCGCCTTGCGCCCCAGATTGCCGTTCTCGTCAATCACTTCAAGAGAACACAATAAGCAATAGGCGCTGTCGTCAGAGAATGCCATGTTGTTGGCGCGGCTGTTCAGCAGACCGTATTTATCGGTATATCTGTCGTAGAGCGTGTTGAGATTGCGCTGTTCCCTTGCGATGTCCTCGTCGGGATAGCCTTCAAGCTGATACTCGATGAGCCTGCGGGTGCAGTCCCGAAGCTCGATCATGCCCTTGATGCGGTTTGCCGCCGTGACGGAGACCTCCATCTTGTTCATGCGGCTGTTCTCGCGGTAATATATCTGCCCGTCCACGACGGTAAAGGAGAAGTTCCGCACATCGGGGTCGGCGGGGATGCTCTCGGCGGTGCTTTCGGAAAGCTCATCGTCCTCGCGCTCATACTCGGTGATAGAGCCGTGGATGTTCGCCATAGCGTCACGAAGCTGCTCGGAAAGGTCAGCGCCGGCGATGGGCGCACAGGTACATTCCTGCCTGCCGTATTGTGTGCTTTCTTCCGTAAGCTGTCCCAATACCATGTCGGGGTTATCCGCGAAATACTGGTTGACGGTAAAGCCCTCGGCGCTCTTGCCGAGATGCACCCATTCCGGTTCGGTTTCGATGGCTCTGTCACGCTTCTGTAAAAAGAGAATGTCTGCGACCACCTGTGTTCCCGCGTTTTGCAGGAAGGCGTTGTTCGGCAAACGCACCGCGCCAAGCAATTCGGCTCTCTGTGCGATGTACTTCCGAACAGCGGAGTTCTTCTTGTCCATTGTGCCGCTTGAAGTGACAAAGGCGATGATACCGCCCGGGCGCACCTTGTCGAGCGTCTTGGCGAAGAAATAGTCATGCACCATGAAATGGTTTTTGTCGTATCGCTTATCAGACACGCCATAGTTGCCGAAAGGCACGTTGCCAACGGCGAGGTCAAAGAAGCTGTCGGGCAAGGAGGAATCCTCATACCCTTGCACGGCGATGTTGGCGTTCTGATAAAGCTGCTTCGCTATCCTGCCCGTGATGGAGTCCAGCTCAATGCCATAGAGCTTGCTTTTGCTCATGCTCTCCGGCACAAGCCCGAAGAAGTTGCCGATACCGCAGGCAGGCTCCAACACATTGCCCGTGGTAAAGCCCATGTTTGCCACGCACTCATATATTGCCTTGATGACCGTGGGGCTTGTGTAATGGGCGTTCAGCGTCGATTCGCGTGCAGAACTGTATTCACTCTCGGTCAGTAAGCCTTTGAGTTCGGCATATTCTGAGCGCCAGTTGTCCTTTGTTTCGTCAAAGGCGTCCGCGACGCCGCCCCAACCGACATACTTTGAAAGTATCTCCTGTTCTTCGGGCGTAGCAAGGCGGCGTTCCGCTTCGATTGTCTGCAAGGTGCGGATCGCCGCCACGTTCATCTGATACTTCGCCTTTGCGCCGCCGTAGCCAAGCTCGTCATCTGTGATGCGGTAGTTATGCTTTTCGATGCGGGGCTGCGTAAGGTCGATGACGATGCTTTTGAGCTTGATCTCTTTCGGCTGCTCCCATGCGGGGGCAAGCGGCTGTTCGGTCGGCTGCTCGGCTTCCTGTGTGGGCTGCTCTTTCAGCCATTCCCGCACGGTGTGTAACTTTTCAATACGATTGATGGGAAAGCCGACCTCGCTGTGGAATGTGACGTCCCGCATGGACACGTCGCCGGAGATCTCGCCAATGCTTTCGACCTCGTATTTGCGTCCGTTCCATTCGATGACTGTGCCAATGGCTACATCGGGGGTTTCCTCTACCTGCACTTCTTCCTCAACGGGATAGCTAACAACGGCTTCCTGTTGGTCCAAGTAGGTCAGGTCGTTAAAGTCAAGAGCTTGCAGCTCGTTTGTTATGAGTTCCTCAATGCTGTCATAGCTTCGGCTCTCAAATAGCTGTCCGTCAACATAGCGGTTTATGCTGAAATGCACAAGGTCTGCCTGCGCTTCAACCGTATGCTCGCCGTCCCCGGTGGTGGTGAAAGCAAGCGCGACGTGTTCCAAGTCAGCGTAATCCGCTTCACTCTCAAACTCATCAAGGCAGTATTCATCAATAAGGCGCTTTGCTTCTGTTAGATCAACCTCATTCTGTACGATAAGGCGGTCGTTGACTTCGCTCTCCCGCAAGCGGCGCTCGAACACATCGCGGGGCATATCCTCGGATAAAAGCGGGTACTTCGGATTGGACAGCATGACGTTTTCATCGTCATATCCAAGCACGGTGTAGGTCTGTGCGCCAAGCTGCACCTCGTCGCCAAGCGAGAAGCGATACTCTGCGTTCTTGCGGGTTTCGTCCATCGCGGCTGTGGCTGTTCTTAATGCCTCCCGCATCGCCGCTTCCTCGGCTTGTTGTAAACGGCGTTCAGCTTGTTCCTGTTCATACGTTGGCAGATACGCCTTTTCTTTCTCGGTAAGATAACGGTCAAGGGCGATAAGCTCTTTCAAACGGCTGTCTATGGCGCGCCACGAGAAGTTCTGTTCACCATCGTTGCCTCGTACACGGAATCGGATGCCTTTCGCATCATGGTCTACAAAACCGCTGCTGCCGTCAAGAAAGGTATGGGAGTGACCGCCGATACCGTATTCCTTTTTCAGAAAGGCAAGCGCGTCCTGCTGCGTGTGAAGGGTCTGATAAAACTGATATACGCGGTACTTTCCATTTTTGAAGCCCGTGCCGCGTACAAGTTCGTTGTCCAAGTCGGCCTGCGAAACGGAAAAGGCGGAGGACTTTTCAGCCTCCGCCTGCTCGATTAGGGATTGCTGCTCGACCATTGATGAAAACAGGGACGCTTGCAGGTTTTCCGAAAACTCGCCGCGCTCGATAAGCTGCTCAATGAAGCCTTTGACGGCGCTCCATGAAAACCGCGATTCAGAGGTGCGTGTGAGATAGTTGCCCTCCCACATGAGCAGACCCTCCGGCTGTGCTTGATAGCCGCACATCACGCCGTCAACGAGAACGCCCGTGTAGACCATCTTTTCAAAGGCTTCTTTGATGAAGGCATCGCGCTCATCTTCGCTGTTATGCGCTGCAAAGTACGCGCTTATCTCGTCCTTGTTATGGCGGCGGGTATATGTCGCGTTTTTCAGCAAGCCGAATATCTTTTCTTCCGATAAAAAAGCGGGGAGCTGGTCGCTCTCCGCTTGCAAAGGTGATTCTGTTGTTAGCTGTGGACTATCTCCGCTATCACCGTTTCCTCGGCTCGGCTCTTGATGTTGTTCATCTGCTGTACCCACGCCATTTGGTCGCGGGCTTTCAAGCTCTCCGTCACGCCCTCGGCTTTCGCCATCTGCGCCATCGTCTGTTCGACCTGTTCCCGCGCCGTCCTGTCGATCTCCA
>ERZ827498.4887-NODE-4887-length-10163-cov-4.537990_pt1 | contig 10163 bp, 7 predicted proteins | sample MGYA00519865_ERZ827498 | MGnify/ENA primary metagenome ERZ827498 (study PRJEB31778, sample SAMEA3449328) | human gut metagenome | biome: human gut; feature: human-associated habitat; material: faeces | place: United Kingdom | collected 2010/2012 ...
AGGCGTCATCGAGACGCACGAACGCGAATTCCTGGGTGTTCCAGATGATGATCTCCTCGCTCAGACGCGAGATGTCGACGCCGGCCATGGCGGCGACGAACGCGAATTCGGCCACCAGGTCGCGCGAGGCGGTGCCGTCGATGGAGTTCTCGGTGACCTTGCCGAAACCGAGTTCTCGGGCGACCGCGACCGGCTCCAGTCCGAGCGTGTTGCCGGCGAGCGCCCCGGAGCCGTACGGGCTGGCGTCGATGCGCTTGTCCCAATCCACGAGTCGCTGCACGTCACGCAGCAGCGGCCACACGTGTGCCATGAGCTGATGCGCGAGCAGCACGGGCTGGGCGTGCTGCATGTGGGTGCGGCCCGGCATGACGGTGCCGCCGGCCTTGACCGACTGGTCGATCAGCGCGGATGCGAGGGAAAGCAGCTGACCTGCGATGACGCGGGAGTGGCGGCGCAGCCACATGCGGATCAGGCAGGCGATCTGATCGTTGCGGGAACGGCCGGCGCGCAGTTTGCCGCCGAGCTCGTCGCCTGCGATCTCCAGCAGGCCGCGCTCCAGCGCGGTGGCCTCGTCCTCGTCGTCTTCGATGGGCGCAAACGCACCGGAGTCGACGCGGCGCTGCAGCTCGTCAAGCGAGGCTTCCATGCGGCTGAGCTCATCGGCGGTCAGCAGGCCTGCGCGGCCGAGGGCGCGCGCGTGGGCGCGGGAACCGGCGATGTCGTCATCGGCGAGTCGCCAGTCGAACTGCGTGGATTTCGACAGACGGGCCAGCTCGGGCGACGGTCCGGAAGTGAAGCGGCCGCCCCACAGGGCGAGGTATTCGGTGTTTTCAGCCATGCGATACTCCTTGGAGAATGGGCATATTCGTGCGGTTTCGACTGTCTGCCAGACTATCAGCGTTGTGATACATTCCCGTGGCGGCTCTCCGGTCGAGCGGCCAGACATACACAAGCACCAGCAGGAATGGCACCGTACAGCGTTACAAAACCGTCAGAGGGCGAATCGCCAGTGCGAGACCTCCTCGTCGATGTCGAACCCGCCTTCGAGCACGAACTGTTTCAACAGTTTCGACGCCTGTACTTTCACTTTGAAATTCGGCAGCGTCACATTCATGCATCGCTCGAAGAACGATTTCGCCCGTGGCACGTCGATGGTGTCACGCAGGGCGTCGAATCGGCCGAATGCGTTCAGACTTTTCTCATTGATATATCTGACGGTGAGTTCTTCAAGCAACGACCTGTCAACGCCGAGATGATCCACGAGCTTGTCGATCTGCTCATCTTTCTCTCGTTTGGCATAGCGCGTGATGTAGTCCCGCAGCGTCATGCCTTCCTCGACTTCCACATCGCCACGCTCCACATCATGCAGGAACAGCTCAGCAAGTCGTTGTTCGTCCCTCGAAAGCGCAGCGAAGGATCGGTGCAGCTGTGCGGACATCTCCGCCAACTCCGGACTGTCCTCCTTGAGTGCCTTGAGCCATTTGACGAAGTTGGCATTCATGTAGTCGGTGTCGATCAGTCCGGTGTCGATTTCGGTGAGATACCCTTCCAGCTCATAAGGCGCTTCGGGGTCACATCTCCCGTCATCGTCCGGTTCTGCGGCGCAGCTGTCATCATCGAACAGCTCCTTATACCGCTGGGCGAGAATCAGATATGTGCGTTCGTCAATTTGGGGACGCACGATATCAGGTTCGACGTTCCCGCCATCGTTCTCATCCGCATCGTCGGCATCCGTGCCATCGACCTTGTATTCCGTGGTGTTCCAGTCGAAACCTTGCACTTTCGCCGCTTCAAGGTAACGATTCAGCTCTACGAACTCCTTGGCGAACTTGCGTCTGGCCTCCACCGATTCCGGCAGCTGCATGAGGTCCGATTCCCCGTTATCCGTGAACACGTCGAGAATCTCCAAGTACCGTGTATCCATGGATTTCACGTTCGCGGGCAGTTTCTGCACGAACAAATCAAGCGGCCTGTCGCCGGAGTACAGTTTCACCGCCGCTTCGATGAAGCCGTACATGGTGTGCGGCTTGCGGTAGTAGCGGATGACTCCGAACGGCTTGTCCGGCCCGAACAGGCGGTTCGTGCGGCTGAATGCCTGGATGATGCTTTCGTAGTCGATGATCTTGTCGAGATACAGCGTATTCACCCATTTTGAGTCAAATCCGGTGAGCATCTGGTCCACGACAATGAGCAAATCGAGCTGCTGACTGCGGTTTGCTGCTATGCCGCCGTACGGACTCTTATGCGATAGTCGCGACGAAATATCTTTCTTCATCGCCGGCCATGTGGGGATGATGAACTCTTTGCCGAACGCCTCGTTGTAATCGGTGATGATTTCAGTCAGCGCATCTTCTTTATCCGTTGCTCCTTCGTTGTTGTCGATGTTGGGATCGAACAACGCCGTTACATGCAACTTAGGTGCTTGCTGCTTGAACAAGTGATAATAGTTGACAGCTTCAGGAATGGAGCTAGTGGCGAGCATCGCATGGAATTTGCCCGCATGGCTGAGCACCGGGAACTGTTCGAGAATGTCCGAGACCACCATGTTCGGATGCGGGGAGTCGATGCCATATTGGTCTCGTCCAAGGAAATCCTCGATGCCACTGATACGGTTTCCAGCGCCATCAACCATCGGCCCCATAGGGACCTCGGATTTATCCATGTAATGCTGAAACACCTTAGCTTTAATGGGGTCAGCAAGTGCATCTTCCGTACTCTCAGCTTTCGCCTTGTCGAGAGCCACGGCACGTCTGACTTCAGAATCCTTGTACGTGGTCACCATGTACGGATCGAATCCGAGTACATTATGGTCACGAATGCCGTCGGCGATGCTGTACCGGTGCAAGCAACGGCCGAATACCATGGCGGTGGTGGAGTTCTTCTTCTGGTTTTCGTCCAGAATGGGTGTGCCTGTGAATCCGAAGAACAGCGCGTTGGGGAAGGAACGGCGGATGACTTGCAGCATGTCGCCGAAGGTGGAGCGATGGCATTCGTCCACGATGAAGACGATACGTCGTGCAGCAAGTTGATCCAGCCAGGTCTGTGTGACGCCTCGCTCCCCTGTTTTCACGTTGCTCATCTTCTGGATAGAGGTGACGATCAGAGTGTCGTTGACATTGGTGCTGTTGAGTTTATCCCGCAATACGCCGGTGTTCTCCGTGCCCTGCACTTCCGTCTCGCTATCGGCGAAGCTGCGGTATTCCTTCAATGATTGGGTGCCCAGTTCGATTCGGTCCATGAGGAACACGACCTTGTCGGCGTCATGCGAGTCAGCGATGAGTTGCGCCGATTTGAAGCTGGTCATGGTCTTGCCTGAACCGGTGGTGTGCCATACATAGCCGCCGGGTCGTCCCGGCATGGAGGGTCGCTGTTCCCAATCACATTTCCTCACCACATCGGAGATGGCGTTTGCCGCGAGGTACTGGTAGCTGCGCAGCACCTTAAGGCATCCGTCCGCCGAGTCAGCGATGGTGTAGAAGCCGATGAGCTGGTGCGCCATGGGAATGGACAGCAGGCCGGCGGTGCCGGAGGTGCCGCCGATGAACAGCTTCCATTCGTCTTTGCCTGGGTGTTGCCCGCCACAGATAGGCTCGTTGTTGTAGTCCGCCCAATGGAAGTAATAGCTTGGATTGAATTTGTCCGCGCCGGGATTGGCGAAGTAGACGGCGTCGTCGGGGGTCATGGCCACGAAGATCTGCACGAGACGGAACAGGCCGGTGAACACGCCTTCGTGCGCGTATTTTTCGATCTGATTGGTCGCTTGGCTGACGGGTATGCCGCTTCTCTTGAGCTCGATATGGATCAATGGCATGCCATTGATGAGGAGCACGAGGTCGCCGCGCCGCGAGTTCAGCATCGTGTTCTTGGCTGGATAGACCGGTTGCTGAACGATTTGGTAGGTGCTTTTGCCGCCCGCGATCTCCTTGCGGTCATAGATGTAGAGACTGACTTCCTTGCCGAAATGCGCCACATCTTCTTTGTTGTCACGCGTGATAGACACGGTACGCCCGTTGACGAACGAATTGAGCGCGAGCGGCGTTCGCAGGGTCTCGATCTGCTCGATTATCTGTGCCATTTCCCCGTCCGTCAGCGGGTATTTGCCAAGCCTGTCTATGTCGTTGTTGTTGCGGTACAGTATGTCTTTCCAATTGTCGAGCAAATCCCGCTCAGTTGGATAGCGCAGGACACCGTCCTTCCATCCATGCTGCTTAAGCACGGTGATGACGTTTTCCTCAAACACCGATTCGCTATCGAATATCATGGTTCTTCTCTCCCCGAACTTCCCAGTGTCCTGCCTTTCGCGAGCCGACGCGCTTAAGCAATCCACACCCAATGAGTATCTCAGCATCCCTTCGCACAGTCGCTGATGAGACTCCCACAGCACGCGCCATATCATCGTATGTCGCGCTGGGGCTCTTCTCTACAAAATGAAGAATGACTCGCTGTCTCTCGGTTATCTGCTCATTCAAACCATTTAACTGCTCATTATTGTCAGTTATCTGCTCATTCGAACTATTTATCTGCTCATAATCGTCAGATATCTGCTCATTGTTATCAGGCTTGGCATCCGCCTCCAACATGAGCGTGAGTATCGTGCGATCAGCTTCTCCGAAGTTCTCTTCAATCCGTGGTTCAGGAAGTCCTGCATTCGCCCATGTGGCGAACACATCGGGGACACCCGTACCAGCTCGCTCGCCCACATCGATTAGGCTGAACATCTTCATGACAAGACCGTTGCGCGGATCAGACACCCCGCCGAGGCGCATCTGTTCAATGCCGGTTCGGATATCACCCGGATTCTCGAACACCAGCTTGTCGGGGGTGCGCCTGACCACCACTCCGCGTACGCCATGGTAATCGGCGTTGAACAAGCAGTTGGCCAACGCCTCACGGACCGCCTTATGCATGGGGGTGTCATCGACGCGGAAAATGCCGTCGAGCTTGAACGGGGTCTTCAGGGATTCGGCAAGCTTGCGGTTCACGCGGAAAAAGAAATCAAAGAGGTTGCCTGACCACATGCCATCGCCGGAATGGACACGATCAGTCCAACGAATCGTCGGATCTAGAGTCTCCTGATAATCAAGGAAATAATGCGGACATTCGCGCACGATGTCATAGTCGTTGCCGAACATAAGCAGACCGCCGAACGTAGGATGAAGCCTGCCATCCTCACGGCTTACCGCCGCCGCGCCAATGGCGCGTAGAAAACGCTCGTCATCGAGATCGGTCCAGGAGCTGCCCTGTCGCGCTGCGCGGAAACGATTGCGATATGCCCGCACTGTGTCTGTATTGAAGTCGGCAACAGTGAGATCGTCCAGCACCTTGGAATCCATCGTCTCAGCTCCCTGATCCCGGAGCATTGCTGAGATCTCCTGCCGCGTGCAACGGTAGTCGCCCTCACCACGCCGACGGTAGGTTCCCCCGAAGAGATCATTATTGATATACACGGGGCGTTCGTCACGCGGAGCGCGCGGAACGTGAATAGCCAGCACCATCCCACCATCCGCTTCGAGCACTTCAACTTCCGATTCGATGGGCAGCACGGCGCTCACCTTGGACCGGTTGCTGACCGTGTTCCAAAAGTCCTGGCGAAGATGTTCCGCTTCCACTGGTGTGAGCCCGACTGTTTCAAATGTGCCGTCTTCGCGTTCTTTGACACCAAGCAGGATGACACCGCCATAGGTGTTGGCGAAGGCGGAGTAGGTCTCCCATATGCTGCGCGGGAGGCCGCCCTTCGCGGACTTCGCCTCGATCCGGTTATTCTCGCGATATGAGGCGAGCTTCGCGATATCGAATGGTTCCATGGCGATTCCTCCCCTCACACGAACATCTTGTCAAGCAAGGATTTCTTGATGTTCCGCAGCAATTCCAACTTACGCTGATGAAGGGTGATGAGAGTATTGAGGTTACAGAGATATTGGCCAATTTGACGCTGCTCATCCATGGTGCTTGGCAAAGAAACGGATATGCTCTCGACGTCGGATGAGTTAAACGACGGCAAAGCTCCAACTTGAATCAAGCTCGTCAAATCAAGACGTTCAAACAATGATTGGCCGAATTGCGTGTCAAGTAGACTTGAATCCATTGAAAACGCCATAGTGTTGTTATCCAACAGGAATGGTTCATTTACCAGCCGCTTCCTATTTAACATGACCGCAGCGCCAACCTTAGCAAAGAAGATTGCGGGCACCTGATTAAGCGGATGCCAACCCATACGTGCGATTTGTTCAGCGGTTACGTAATTCTTTGACGCAGCCAATTCGTACTCGTTTCCCGGCGTGTTCATGTCCGAGACTTTAAAGAAAGGCGTTCCCTCAGCACCACCTTGCTCTGCATCTGGGAAACCTATTCCCGATTGGGCAAAGCCAAGCTCCCCCAACTTACGCTGTTCCCAAGCGGGTGTATAATTAATGCATTTATACTGCGGTTTGAAAGCGTGGGATGCGATGACGTACTCCGATTTGATTGAACATGAGGCTGGTGAAACAGAGATACGCTCATATCTAGTAGACGGTGACGTGGTGCCAGTTACCATGCGCATTCCCGCTAACCTGCGGGATTCCGCCAAAGAAGCCGCGTCTCTGAGAGGAATGAGCTTCTCGGCGTTCGTAAGGACATGCATGATCAATGAGTTGGCGAAGGGCGGCAAGTAATTGATTGCGCTCACCGCCATGACCATACAAATAATTGACAACAATCCGGATGGTATCCGTATTTGCCGGGTGGACGGGGAATCGCTTGTCACTGTCGTGGTGCCCAGAGACATGTTGGGCGAGGCGAAGTGTCTTCCCGATCTGCCAGACCGCGGTGTGTATTACCTGCTTGATGAGGATCATGGTGTGCTGAGTCGTGTGTACGCGGGGCAAACCACGAGGGGACTTGTCAGACTTGATGCGCACAAGACCAAAAAGGAGTTCTGGAACAAAGCCATCATGTTCCTCGATAACGATGTCAATATCGACCGTGATGTTCTGGATTCGCTTGAGGCGAAGGCCATCGATTACGTGCGTGAACACGGCTCATATGAGACCGATAACGGGAATACTCCCGCTCCTCGCATGAACCCATACAAAGAGCAGCGGGTGGAGGACCTGCACGGCAGCATTCTTTTCCGCATGCGCGTGCTCGGATATGATCTCGACCGCAAGGAGACAACGCCGGTTGCAGTGAATACCGTGTTCCACACCAAGAAGAATGGCGTGCGTGCGACTGGACGATACAACCGGGATACCGGCCGTTTCACGGTTCTTTCGGGCTCCGAGGTGGACCTTGGTCATGCGGTGATCAAAAATCAAGGAGCCGTGGCAGCTCGACGGCAGCTTTTCGCCGCGCAGACAGGCAAAGTGATTCTTGCGGACGATGTCGAGCTGTCCAGTCCCTCCTCCGCCGCTGTATTCGTTCTCGGTGGCAGCCAAAACGGGTGGATCGAATGGGTCAATGAGCAGGGGCAGACCCTTGATTATGTGTACAGAAGCAAGGAGCATATGAATGAATAAGCAGCAGCTCGCCGCCAAGATCTGGGAGTCGGCCAACAAAATGCGCTCGAAGATCGAAGCCAACGAATACAAGGATTACATCCTCGGCTTCATCTTCTACAAGTTCCTTTCCGAGACCGAAGTCACTCGTCTGCATGCTGATGGCATGGGGGACGAAGACCTCGAAGAATTGCGGGAGGATGATACCGAGACCGCGCAGTACGTGCGCGATCTGTGTGGCTACTTCATCTCCTACGATAACCTGTTCTCCACATGGGTGGCGAAGAAGGGGGATTTCGCCATCGCCAATGTGCGCGACGCGCTTTCCGCGTTCGACCGCAACATCGACCCTGCCCGCAAGCGCGTGTTCGCGGGCATCTTCGACACCTTGCAGACCGGCCTGTCCAAACTCGGCACCGATGAGAAAAGCCGCAGCAAGGCCGCACGTGACCTCATCTACCTCATCAAGGACATTCCGATGGACAGCCGGCAGGACTACGACACCCTCGGCTTCATCTATGAATACCTGATCAGCAATTTCGCCTCCAACGCGGGTAAGAAGGCCGGCGAGTTCTACACGCCGAGCGAGGTCTCACAGCTCATGAGCGAAATCGTGGCCTGGCATCTCGCCGGCCGTGAGGAAATCAACATCTATGACCCCACAAGCGGTTCGGGCTCGTTGCTCATCCACATCGGCCAGGCGGTGGCCCGTCGCAACGGCAACCCGAATGACATCAGGTATTACGCGCAGGAACTCAAGGAGAACACCTACAACCTCACGCGCATGAACCTTGTCATGCGCGGCATCCTGCCGGACAACATCGTGGCCCGCAACGGAGACACACTGAAAAGCGACTGGCCGTGGTTCGACACCGACGAGACCAAGGATGAGACCTATGAGCCGTTGTTCGTGGACGCTGTGGTCTCGAATCCTCCCTACTCCCAGAATTGGGAACCGCCGGAGGCCGGCGAGGATATCCGCTTCGAATACGGCATCGCGCCCAAGTCCAAGGCGGACTACGCCTTCCTGCTGCATGACCTCTACCATCTGCGCGACGACGGCATCATGACCATCGTATTGCCCCATGGCGTGCTGTTCCGTGGTGGTGAGGAAGGCACTATTCGCCGGAACCTGGTGGAGAACCACCACATTCAGGCCATCATCGGCTTGCCCGCGAACATCTTCTTCGGCACCGGCATCCCCACCATCGTGATGGTGCTGCGCAAACATCGCGACGACGATCATGTGCTCATCGTGGACGCTTCCAAATACTTCACCAAGGAAGGCAAGAACAACAAGCTGCGTGCGAGCGATATCAAACGCATCGTGGATGCGGTGACAGGGAATCGTGACGTCGATAAGTTCAGCCGCTTGGTGGGTATCGATGAGATTCGGCAGAACGACTATAACCTCAATATTCCTCGCTACGTGGATTCCTCCGACAATGCCGAGAGCTGGGATGTGTATTCCACTATGTTCGGCGGTATTCCTAAGCGGGACATCGATGCACTCAGCAAATATTGGACCGTGTTCCCCGGACTACGCCGGTGCCTTTTCGCGGAGGAGAACGGCCATTCGGCCAAGCTCGCCGTGCAAGACGTTCGTGAGGCGGTGAATGCCGACTCAGATGTGAAGGCATATATCCAGCGTTATCGTGAGGCGTTCATCGATTATCCGGCTTATATACGCGGTGAATTGGTGGGTAATGCCGCCAATGTGGGCATTGCCGCCGAAGAGGAGACTCTGGCAAATGATCTGCTGCGTCGTTTGGCTGGTGTCCCTCTCGTAGACGCCTATGCGGCGTATCAGGTGCTTGACGATAGTTGGCAAAAGACTATCTCCATCGACCTTGAAACCATACAGGCCGAGGGGCATGACGCTGTTCGCAAAGTCGATGCCAATATGGTCGTCAAGAAGAAAGGCGGTAAGGATGTCGAAGTGCCGGACGGCTGGGTCGGGCATATTCTGCCGTTCGATCTCGTACAGGGGATATTTCTTACCTCTGATCTTGCGAAAATTGCCACATTTGAATCTCGGCTGAGTGAGATTGGCGGCGAAATCGCTGACATTCTTGAAAATCTGGATGAGGATGACAAGAGTTCGACTGATGCCGTCAGCGAGGATGGAGATTCTTTCGTTGCCGCTGAATTGAAGAAAGCAGTGAAATCGATTGGGAAGAATCCCGAGACTGACTTTGACCGTGCTCTTGTGAGTGCACAGCGGTTGTTTGATGAAGAGCGTGAAGTCAAAAAGAACGTTAAGAATCTCCGTTCAGCGCTTGATGAAAAGACCCGGACCGTTATTGAAGGACTGAGCGATGAACATGCTGATGACTTGCTTGCTGCCAAGTGGGTGGAACCATTGCAGCGCAAGCTTGAGGAGCTCCCCTCAGACGGCTGTTGATGAGTTGATTGCAGCGGTGAATGCGCTGAACGACAAGTATTCGACCACATACTCTGATGTGTGCGAACAGATCGAACAGGCTGAGGCAGAACTTGGCAATATGCTTGGTCAACTAACCGGCAATGAGTTCGACATGGCTGGTATTGCCGAGCTGAAGACTCTGTTGGGAGGCGAATGATGGCTGAACAGGCGAAAGTTCCTGCGATTCGTTTCGCTGGTTTTACTGACCCTTGGGAACAGCGTAAGTTCTCGGATATCGTTGATGTTTGCAGCGGTAAGGATTA
>ERZ827498.4891-NODE-4891-length-10145-cov-2.676412_pt1 | contig 10145 bp, 7 predicted proteins | sample MGYA00519865_ERZ827498 | MGnify/ENA primary metagenome ERZ827498 (study PRJEB31778, sample SAMEA3449328) | human gut metagenome | biome: human gut; feature: human-associated habitat; material: faeces | place: United Kingdom | collected 2010/2012 ...
AAGCATTTTTTGAATTGGCGAAAGGTATAACCGCGGCAAAGGATGCTCAGTTGTTGTTTAATATGGCACTCAAAGCCAACCCGCTGGGATTGGCTTTGAGTGTTCTCACCGCTATTGGAATCGCGGTATGGGAATATTCGGATGGGGTATATAACGCCGCAAAGGCACAAAAACAACTGAATGACAATATAGCAGAAGCGGCAAGTTCTGCAGCCGTAGAACAATCGGAGTTAGGCAGACTTAAAGGGAAACTACAAGCAGTAAAGGAGGGAACAGAAGAATATAACAAAATACGTGACGAGATAATAGAGAAGTTCGGCAAATATGACGCCGGATTAAAAGCCGAAACGCTTACGATTGAAACTCTCGCTCAAAAGTATAACAGTCTTACAGACGCAATACTGCAATCGTATAACGCTCGCCAATACGAAAAATTTTCACGGGAACAGACCGATCTGTTTGAGGAAATAGCAACCGAAAATTATGACAAAATTTACAATAAACTTATAAAAAAGTACGGCGATGAATTGGGTACGCAATACGGCGTTGAATTGCAAAAAGCCATAAGCGACGGTTCGATAAAAGTGCTCCAAAATTCGGCAGGAATATTACGCATAAGCGGATTGAAAGATTTTGAAGCAACAATAGGCAGTGCTTTGGGATTGACGTCCCAATCTGAAGTCTATACGGGACGTGTCGCAAAACTTATAGCGAATATAGTTGAAGCACAGGAGGGGTTGCATGATGCGGATGATTTGGCACGTAAACGTTTTGGCATTACAACGGCTACAAAGACTAAAGAACCGAAATCCGAAACGTCGAAAAAAACTTCTACCACTCGTAATAAAGCCTACTGGGAAGCACAGAAAAAAGAGGCGGAAGCTGCCCTCGAAGCGATGGATGCTTCATTGAAGGGATCCTCAAAATGGAATGAATTAGTCGCCAAAATCGCCGAATCCGACGAAAAGATTAAACAGTACAGCGTATCAAGTAAAACGGTTAAGGCAACTATCAAAGCTCAAAAGAAACTTTCCGACCAGATATTGGCCAATGATATTGCCTTCCAGCAAACACGCATCGATTTGATGAAAGAGGGCAAAGACAAGGAGTTAGCTGAGATCGATCTTGAAACGCAACAAAAAATACAGAAACTTAAAGAAAATGAACAAAAAACCAAAGATGCGCAAAAGGGCGTACTGACTGAAGAGCAGAAAACCTCCTTTAAAGAGCAGCGGGACAATATAGCCGAAGAAAATATCGCAAGACGAGCAGCTGTTGAAACAAAATATGCGAAGGAAATAGATGAAGTATATAAACAGATTACCGATTCTTTTCTTACAGAAGAGCAGCGTAAAGAAAAAGCCGCCGAAGATACATGGAAAGAGATCAGAAAATCAATCTATAAAGCCTTCGATTCGGGAGCTATTGATGAGGATAAGATGAATAGCCTTTTAGGCTTGTCTTACAAAGGAGAAACGAACGCACAGTTGTCGGAGCTCTTGAAGCAATATGAAACATATGAACAAGCCCGAAAACGAGTTGCAGAAAAATACGCTAAGGATGCGCAAAGGTTACGGGAACAGGGACACGAAGAAGAGGCAAAGGAAGCCGAGCGGGCTGGCGAAAAAGCCGTAGAAGCTGTGGATTTAGAATTCGCACAGCGTCAGGATTCTTTTCAAGCATGGGTAAACGATATAACAAAACTTTCGTTAAAAGAACTCGAAGCCTTGCTCGAAAAAACCAAAGCGAAACTCAATGCCGCAGAAGCAGACACAAATACAACCCCCTCTGAACTTGCACGCCTGCGTGCGGAAGTTACTCGTTTGGAAAAAGAATTGGGCGAAGGTGCGCAAACCGGTATAACGAGCTGGGAGGAATTGCAACAAGTCCTATCGGATACCATACAGACATTCGAAGATGTAGGCGATGCCCTCGGCGATACAGTAGGAGAAATAGTATCTGCGGCAGGAAGCATTGCCGGCGGAGCATTGCAGATCGCCAGTTCTGTAAAACAGATAAAAGCCAAAGGGGCAGACGGGATAGACAAAGCTGCCGGTTATCTGTCCGCCATATCCGCAGGTGCAGGTATCTTATCGAGCATCGCCAACTTTTTCAAAGACACATCGGATTATGAAGAATTGATACGGGCGGCACGGTCGGTAAATGACGAGTTGAGAAATATGGCCATTCTTGCCGAGATCAATTCGGAAAAATTCGATACGATATTTGGACGAAACGAATATGGGGCATTTATTCAGAATATACAAGCGGCCCAAAAAGCCCTCGACGCCTATAACAATTCATTAGAAAGGGTTCGCACCCGTGAAGTAGAGCGTGGAGTCATGCTTCGGAAATGGACAGAGCGCACCAACTTCACGTCCCCATCGGCATCAATCGGAGCAATGGGTTCGAAAGTAGAAAGTTCGACGATGTGGCATCATTCGAAATGGGACACTCTTTCGAATCTGGTTCCTTATCTTTTTGATGAAAATGGCGAAGTCGTAATGGATAGGCTTAAAGAGTTTGTTGAAACGAACAATTCTGTCTATGAAAACATGAACGAGACGGACAAAGCCTATCTGAAAGAAATGGTAGATAGTTGGAATACCTACCAAGAAGCGCTAAATTCGGTAAACGAGTACCTATCTGACATATTCGGAGATTTAGGTGGAACATTGACCGACGCGCTTGTAGATTCTTTCGAAAATGGAACTGATGCCGCAGAGGCATTCGGACAAGCTGCCGGAGATGTGATAAAGAAACTTGCAAAAGATGTTCTATACAGTTCATTTTTGGCTCCCATAGCCGATAACATCCAGAAACAGATTGAAGAGATTAACAAAAACACTGATCTCACAGCCGAAGAACGCTTAAATGCTCTGATGGGCCTTACAGATACATTCATCAACGGTGCGTTGGCGCAACAAGATAACGCACGTGCATTCTGGGAGGAAATCGAAAGACGGGCGAAGGAACTTGGTATCGATATGTCTGGGTTATCAGGGAAACAACAATCTGCCACTACAAGGGGATTTGAAGCGATGTCGCAAGATACCGCGAGTGAATTGAACGGGCGTTTTACCGATATGCAAGGAAAAATGAATATCCTCGTTTCAGGCATGGATATGCTTCGTGGAATCAAAGTCCAAGAATTCAGGCAGATTGTAAATATTCGAGACATAATAATCCAACTCAATGGAAACGTTGCAGACATTCGTACATATGCGAGAGTGCTGCCGGAAATGAATACGATACTTATGGCTATGAACAGAAAACTCGATGATCTATAACGATGGCTAATAAAATAAACAATAAAGATTTATCCTATTTCGGGGCTTCGATACTGGCAAGCTCGTATGCTTCATTGCTTACGCCGTCTCCGCTAAAAGCTTTCGTCGAAAATGCAGATCGTTCGCAACCTGGGACACAAGTCCTTGTCACAAATCCCCAAATTGATGAACGAGATGTGACTATCACGTTTCTTATCAAAGGCGAAGATCAGGCGGATTTTCTGTCTAAGTACAATAGCTTTATTGCCGAGCTATACAAAGGAAGCATCTTGTTATATATCGATGATCTGTCAACAACATATCATCTACTCTACTCGAATGTTACTCAATACGACAACTACGTGTTGACCGCTTGCAAACTGGCCGTTAAATTTCGAGAGCCGAACCCCGCAAACAGGACATGAAACAAAAAACGCTCCGCATTGTTGCGGAGCGCTCTCAACGTGAGCTATTGGGATTGTACAGGGGTCATTTTATGGTCGCCATTTTCTTGGGCGTTTGGACAACCTCGAATTGCCGGGCCAAGAAATCAAGGCCCTTCTGCGTGACAAGGACTTTGATGACCGTGAAAGATTCGTGATTGTTACGGTCGATCAATTTCTCTTTCAACTCGAAATAGCCTCGGTTAATATACTCTTGTTTCGGCTCGTTGCGATTGCAGAAGAAGATGCCGCGTTCGCGCAGCTTTTGGAAAAGCGTGTTGCGGCCGAAAGGCAGGCCGAGAATCTTCGCCGACTGCCCGACATCGATCTTCTGGTCGGTGTCGAGCACCTTGTCCATAAGTTCGGCTTTGGGCGCGAGAACGGCAACCTGCTTGTGGGCTTGTTCGAGCTGCTGCTTCTGTTTGGCAATAGTTTGATTCGCTACAAGGACGGCGCGAGCCATAATCATTTCGGGCGTGTCATTGTCGTGTGCAGCGACATAACCGCCGGTTTTGCGAATAGTCGGCAACACCTCGTCGCAAACCCAGTCTTGAAATTGCTCTGCCTGCGGGAGTTTCGAACGCATGACAAGGCGATATACGTCGGATTCTGGGATGTATGAAACTTGCTGATTTCCGCTTTTAGTGGGGGTGTCACGTTTCGTTACACCCTTGCAATGATCGCCAATCGCTTTCCGTGGATTGGTATACCCAAGAGCCTTAGCCACATCATTTGCAAGAAACATCGGCTTATTATCGACCATGATTATACGCACACGGCCGAATTTTTCATTACTGAATATCTGCGGAGTATTCATGACCTATGCAATTAAAGATTGATACCTGTCGAGGCGCTGACGAGCTTCGGAAATTGCCTGATCTGCACCCACAATTACATCGCTCATATCGGGACGATATTCGGCCGGAAGCTTTGATAAAAGGCTATTGATTTGATTTTTGCTTTCTTCGATAACCCGAATGTTATCGGACATTTGTTCTGCAATAGTTGCAGCTTGAGCCAAAACAAAGGCTCGAAACGATGTGCTTTTCATGGTGATAGACATTAAATTTGTGCAACAAAAACAGCAGTGTTGCTACCTGCTGTCTATCACCACAAAGGCTGCCGCCTCATTATAAGGACGGCACAGGGCATCACTGCTGTAAAATATGTACGGGCATAAAAAATGCCGAAATAATCGGCCACTTTATGCGCCTTTGTGGTATGATAGACATTGCAAATGTAATAATAATTTTTGTATTTACAAATTAGATCGTAAATTTGACAACACTAACCATAAACTTATGTTACTTATCGTCATATTTATAGTTGTCCTTTTAGTGTTATGTATTGCTGTTATGAATGGTAATAGCGATAATACAAAATTGACATCTCCACTAAAACCACAGTCCAATATAAGCCGGAAAAATTCTAATGTCGACAAGGTAGAAATAAGTATAGAAGAAGCAAAAGAATTGTCTACTAACCCTAATGCGCCTTTAAGAATGGCCACTGATGTGTTAATTGCACAGGATAGAGGTGAAAAAACATTTTTTATTGCACCCTCCACATATAAAAGACTACGGGGGAAGCAAGGGCAATATAAACAATTTACAACAATGAAATCGCCAATATCCCAACTTTATGATTTAATCCTACGAGACGATTTCCATTTTTCTCCCCACGGCTGTGGAGATAAAGCAGCATTTGCAAAAAGACGTAATAAAATATTTCAAAAAATAGATAAAGCACTGGATTCAGAAAAGGATATCTTATTTACTCTTGATGAAATATCAATTATAATCAAAGATGTCCAATATGAAGATTCACAAATTTAGGACTTAAAAAAGCCGAGGTTTTGCCTCGGCTATTGTTTTATTTAAGCATCCCGAAAGACACTAAATAGAATATCATATTTATTGTTTGATGTAAATCCCAATATTTTTTCCCGAAGAGGTATTTGTTACCGTCATTGCCGAGCCAGATATCTCTCCTTCCAAAATTGCCAAATCATCATCCAAAGGATACAATGTTACTTTGGGATCATCATATGTATAATCATAGATGGTTGTTGCATAATTACTGGATGAACTCGCTATTTTCAGAGTAAATTTACACTGAGTATCACTAAATGATAACGAGCCCAAGACGCCGTCCTCTGTTCGTTCCCATGTAGTCCCAGATAGAGGATTCGATGCTTTTTCATCATCATCCGAACACCCTGCGAACACAATTGTAGTTACCGCAGCAAACAATAGTAAAATCTTTTTCATATCATAAATTGTATTGGTTAGGTGGTGCAAAGTTACGATTTCCCCCCCCCAACCAAATTTTTCGAAGGAAAAATGAATTTATGATGAAAAAATGTTTTTTCTTGCTTGAATCAAGCGTATTTTATTCATTCGCAATCCTACAATATTGCGGCAACCCTGCGGATCCGCTTGATGCGTTCCAGCAATTTACTGTCTTTTCTGGCTGTTTGCATATTATAGCGGGTTTGTAGATTCACCCAAAAAATAGCGTCAATACCCAATGCTGCCTCCAACATAATTGCGAAATCGGTAGAAATCGAGCGCTTCCTATTCACTATTTCGTTCAATGCCGTGTACTGAATACCTATTATCTCCGCGAATTTTCGCTGTGAAATTCCGCGGCTCTCCAATTCCTCTTTAAGAATCTCCCCCGGATGGGTCGGCTCAAATGGAATAAGTTCATCCTCTCTATAAATCTTGCGTGTCGTTTCCATGATTTCAACGGTAATGGTTACTAATATCCAATATATGACATAAAGTAATAATTTTCTCTCCCTGTTGCTCCCATACCTTAAATTCGAGGCGGTACTTGTTGTTGATGCGAACGGATGAAATACCAGCTTTGTCACCAACCAATACTTCGTAATTCAAAGCATGAATCTGATATAGTGTTTCTATATTCGGAGCGGACGCCAGTCGGTCTATGCATCGTTTATAAGCCTTAATGATTTCCGGCTGTAAACGGTGCTTTTTATCCTTGCTCTTTCCCTTAAAGTATAAATCCTCCAAGTACTCCTTCTCGAAAACTATATCCATTATTCAATGATTTCACAAAGCAAATATAATGCTTATTTCGATATTCACAAAAAATGTGAACGAAAAATATTTTTCAATACTCTTGCATAATGTGCCGAACATAACGACCTTTGAAGTGTCTGTGAGGATGCAGACCACATCAGCGACGAAGATACATGATTATATTCGATCGACAAGGCTATCAGTTATACGAGGCTCCTATCACAAGCGAAGCTATCGTGAAATACGAGCTCATGGGCGATTACTACGTCCAACTGTCTTTCGAGACCGCAGAGCAAGTAGATTTCAAAACGGGTAGCTACATACTCTACGACGGGCGAAAATTCGAGATCATATCCCAGAAAGCCCGTCCCGAATACAACGCCACGACAGGCGGATACAAATACACGCCTAAATTCGAAGCACGGCAAAACCACATGAAGCGCCGCAAGGTCTTCTGGTTGAAAGGTGCAAATAACGAAGCGACGTTCAGCGACACGGCCAAGCTCGCATCTTTCGGTAATCTCATCGCCGACAACATGAACGCCTTTCTGGGCACGACAGACTGGAAAGTAGCTGCCGTACCTGAAGATCTGGCAAAGCAAGTGAAACTCGTCTCTTTCGATGCCGATTATTGCTGGGATGCGATCAACACAATTGCCGAAACATTCGACGTGGAGTGGTGGACGGTCGAAAACGGCGATGAAATATGGATTTATTTCGGCAAGCTGGAATTCGGAACACCCGAACGGTTCGAACTCGGCGATGTAGTAAGTTCTATTCCCGAGCAGAAAGGAGACAACTCGAACTATGGCACTCGTTTCTACGTCTTCGGCTCCACTCGCAACCTTACGAGCGACTACGCCTCCTCCGAGCAAGGCGGAGTGACCAACCACATATCGGAGACACGCCTACACCTGCCGAACGGCCAGCAATACATCGACGCATGGACGCCGCTCGACCCCAACGACATCGTGGAGCAAGTTGCCTTTTTCGAAGACATCTATCCCAAGAATACGGAAACCGTTACGAGCATAGAAACTGTCGAGCGTTCGATGGACGACGGGACGAAATTCGATGCCTACGTCATGGTGTGTGCAGATACTCCATTTACACCAGACGACCTGATCGCGGGAGAAACGATAGGAGCGCATTTTACCAGCGGCAGCCTCAATGGCTGGGATTTCGAACTGAGCATCAACGAAAGCCATTTCGACAAGAAATTCGAGATCATTGCGCAGACGCAGGATTCGGGAGAGGAACGACCGATCATAATTCCCAACGAAAGCCTTCATCCTGAACCTGGCGATACGTTTGTTCTGACCGGCGTTAACCTGCCCGAAGAGCGTATACGGGAAGCCGAACAGGAGCTATTGGAAGCCGGCAAATCGTGGGCAGCGAAAAACAGCAGCGACACCGACGTATACCCGTGCCCCACAAATCCAGTATATTGTCAAGAGAACGACAAGAACTACGACGTCGGGCAGAAAGTGTTACTTGTCGGCCCTCGATTCGGCGAGCAGGGGCGGTTGTCTCGCATTCAGGGATATGAAAAGAAACTCTACAACGAATATATCGCCACATACACCGTCGGTGACAATACGGCATATTCCCGATTCGGAAAGATCGAAAAGAACATCAACGCCGCAGCCTATGCCGAACGAATCGGTGTAGTGTCAGGGGTCGGCATCTACCTCATACGATCGAAATACGATCTTACATACCCCACAGACTACAACACCTACTCCGCCTTAGCGATCGAGACGTTGTTTCTGAACAAGCGCAAAGGGGGTGTAGTACAAGGCAACACGTTATTCTCGGAAGATGTAGCTGTCGGCGGCGACATCGTATCGCGAGATTTCAGACAAGGGGATTTCTCCGGTGCCGGGTATGCAATGTATAAAGATGCAGCAGGCAATTCCGTCGTGGAAGCCGATCGGCTCATCGTGCGCAAGGATGCTGTTTTCAATGAACTCGTCATCCGGCAAACGGATTTCGTCTCCGGAGAAACGGTGTTTTCCTGCGGGGGATTCGAATGCACATCGGTAGAAGAGACGGCAACGGCATATCGATGCTACTACAACAATCACGACGGCGCTAAGTACAGCGGCCTTAAAGTCGGCGACCAAGTTCGTTGCCAACGATACGCCGCCGAAGGCAATACGGTTATAAAGTACTATTGGCGTCTGGTTACGGCCGTTACGGAGAACTACGTCGATCTCTCGAAAACGGATGCTGACGGCAACGGAATCCCCGATGTGGGAGACAATATCGTACAGTTCGGTAATAGAACTGACGTTGCACGGCAATCGGCAGTAGTCATAGATGCCACAAACGGAGGTTCTATCGTCATACTCGCACACATCGACAGTTATACCCTCTCGGAGAAAAACTATGTCGGGCAGGGTGTCAACCCTTTTACCGGCGAAGCCTACATGTATGTTTACGGCGACATGTTCTTTGGAGACCGCGATCTCTCCGATCCTGACTCGACATACATCACGTATCAACGAAGGGAAGGCGCAACAAGGCGACGCATGGAGATCAAAGCCGACATCGTTATAGGCAAGAACAGCTCCGGACTACATAATCTCTCAGAATGGACTACGGCACAGCAACAGATCGACAAAGCCCAGCAAGCAGCAAGCGATGCGAATGATGCGATTGCCGCAATGAACGACGACACGGTATTCAACATCGTCGAGAAGCAGCAGATGCGCATCCAGTGGGAGACGATCAACGGTGCGGCGAGCGTCGTCGAGATGGGCGGGAGCGGTTCGTATTACCATGCGTTGCAGATCGCCGCCGCAGCGGAGGGCTTGTCCGTCTTCGCCACGGCCGACGGCGAAATCTTCCTCGTGCGTACCGCGCCGCAGTCGGAGCAGTACGCGCAGATCATGCTGCGCAGCGGCGAGGCTTCCGCATCGGCGTTGACGGCGGCCTACCTCGCTCTGCGCGACTATCTGGCCGCCATGCGGCTCTACGACGACGAAGTGACCGAAGGCTTCGATCCGCGCCGGCTGGCCGAGCTGTTCACGGCCTACTACGATACGTTGGATGCCGTTTACAAGGGGCTCAGCGACAAGGCCCAGCAGACGGCCGACGAAGCGGCGAAGGAGGCCGCAGCGGCGAAAAAGCGGCTCGACGAGTGGGCCGCAGACGACGTGATCTCGCCCACCGAGAAGACGGCGATGCGTCAGCAGGAGGCCGACATTCGGGCCGAGCACGACACGATCGTCGCACAGGCGAACCTGTACGAAGTGAGTACGAACAACTACAACCAGCAATACGACCTGGCGATCGCCGCTTTTGCCAAATATACGGCTTCGACGCCCGAAAACATTCCCGTCGAAGAGGACTACGACGATATACGCTATTATTACACCGAG
>ERZ827498.4898-NODE-4898-length-10139-cov-6.905296_pt1 | contig 10139 bp, 8 predicted proteins | sample MGYA00519865_ERZ827498 | MGnify/ENA primary metagenome ERZ827498 (study PRJEB31778, sample SAMEA3449328) | human gut metagenome | biome: human gut; feature: human-associated habitat; material: faeces | place: United Kingdom | collected 2010/2012 ...
CATGTGCACTTCCTTCGCGCCCGCCGTGCGCAGCATCTCGACGATCTTGCGGCTCGTCGTGCCGCGGACGATGGAATCGTCCACCAGAATCAGCCGCTTGCCGCGAACGTTGCGGGTCAGCGCGTTGAGCTTGGTGCGCACGCCCAATTCGCGCATGCCCTGCTCCGGCTGGATGAACGTGCGGCCGACGTAGCGGTTTTTGGCCAGCCCGTCGCCATAGGGAATCCCGCTCTGCTGGGCGTAGCCCATCGCCGCCGCCAGCGCGCTGTCCGGCACGCCAATGACCATATCCGCCTCCACGTCGTCGTCGATGGCCAGCCGCTTGCCCGCCTCCACGCGGGATTGGTAGACGTTGATGCCGTCGATGACCGAATCCGGTCTGGCGAAGTAGACAAATTCAAACAGGCACAGGCGGCTCCACTCTGGCCCTGGCTGAGTATTTGGGGAAGGTTATGGATCAGCCTCCCGGCCTCTTTTCCATGAACTTCCCCCTGAAAAACAAGAAAGCCTGTGTCCCCGGAGGGACACAGGCCGTGAAAGCGCGTTTGGGGAAGGAAGGGGGGAGTTTGAGGGGGGAAGGGAACCGCCTTTGTGCGCTAGCCAAAGGGGTTCCCTTCCCCCCTCAACAAAATCACTCTTACAGAGCCTGACGCGCTACCGCGGCGCGCGGTCGGGCAGGCTGGCCACCAGATCGGCGTCGGCGGGCAGGAAGGGCAGGTCACGGGCCTGGGCGGGCGTGACCCAGCGCAGCTCCTGACGTTCCCGGGCGCAGGGCGTGCCGTCGAAGGCGGTGACGTGGAAGAAGTGCAGCTGCACGTGCAGGTCGCGCTCGGCGTAGTCGTGCTCCACGATCTGCCAGAGCCGGCAGGCGCGCACGCTGATGCCCAGCTCTTCACGCAGCTCGCGGCAAAGGGCCTGTTCGGCGGTCTCGCCGGGTTCGAGCTTGCCGCCGGGGAACTCCCAGTAACCGGCCATGGGCTTGCCTTGCGGGCGCAGGGCGGCCAGCAGGTGGTCGTCCTGCCAGATGATGCCGCCGGCCACGACGATGGAGGTCATGCCAGATCCCCCATGCTGTCGATGTCGGCGCGCCTGGCTTCGATGGCGGCGATCTGTTCCTCCAGGGCGGCCATGTCTTCCATAAGGCGTTCGGTCAGGTCGCGCAGCTCGTTGAAGCGCTTGAGCAGCTCGGTGGAGCGGGCGCCGTCGGCGTAGACGGCCGGATCGGCCAGCTGGGTCTCCACGTCGGACTGTTCGTTCATGGCCTTTTCCAGCTCGCCTTCCAGCGCGGCGTATTTCTGCTGCAGGGGCTTGAGCTCCTTGTGCAGGGCGTTGCGGCGCTCGGCCTGCTCGCGCTTGAGTCGCTTCTGCTCCTCGCGGGAGAGGTTGGCGCGGGGCGCGTTGTCGGCCTTCTCGGCCTTGTTGGAGGCGTTGAGGCTGGGGCTGACGCTGCCGCTTTCCAGCGCGGCACGGCGGGCCGTGTCGTAGCTGGCGAAGTCGGGGTAGACGGTGATGCCTTTCTCGTCCAGGGCCCAGGCCTCGGCACCCACCTGCGAGAGCAGCCAGCGGTCGTGGGCCACCATGAGCAGGGTGCCGTCGAACTTCTGCAGGGCCGTGCCCAGGGCCTCGCGGCTTTCGAGGTCCAGATGGTTGGTGGGTTCGTCCAGCAGCAGAAAGTTGCAGCGCTTGAGGAACAGGCTGGCCAGCACCAGACGGCTCTTTTCACCGCCGGAGAGCTTGCTCACCTGCCGGTCGAAGTATTCCTGCCCCAGCAGGAAGAGGCCCAGCACGCTCATGAGCTCTTCTTCGGTGGTGCGGGGGTCGGACAGGCGCCGGATCTCGCCCAGCACGGTGGTGTCCGGGCGCAGGGTGTCCATCTGGTGCTGGGTGTAGTAGCCCAGGCGCATCTGGGGCGCGGTGACCACGTTGCCGCCGCAGCGTTCCAGGGTCCCGGCCAGCAGCTTGAGCAGGGTGGACTTGCCGCAGCCGTTGTGGCCCACCAGCGCCACGCGCTGGCCGTTGTAAAGGGTGAAGGTCAGCGGCGGCCACATCTGCTTGCCGTCCGGGAAGTGGAAGGCCAGATCGGCGGCGGCAAGGGCCACCTTTTCCATGTGCGGGGCTTCGGGCCAGGTGAAGTTCAGTTCCTTGCGCTTGGGCTCGGGACGGTAATCTTCCAGCTCTTTTTCCAGCTTTTTTGCCATCTTCTGGCGTGAACCGGCCTGGCGGGCCTTGGTGGCCTTGGCGCGGAAGCGTTCCACAAAGGCCATCTTGCGGGCCAGTTCGTCCTGCAGGGCCTTGGCCTCGCGTTCGCGCTGGGCGTTGTATTCTTCCTGAAGGGAGAGGAACTGGGTGTAGGTGGCCTTGCGGAAGACCGGGCGGGACAGGCCCAGATAGAGCACGTGCGTGCCCACGCGGTCCATGAACACGCGGTCGTGGGCCACGAAGACCAGAGCGCCCTTGAAGTCCATGAGGAAGGACTCCAGCCATTCCACGGCTTCCATGTCCAGATGGTTGGTGGGTTCGTCCAGCAGCAGCACGTCGGCCCCGGCGGTGAGCACGCGGGCCAGCTTGGCGCGTTCGCGCCAGCCGCCGGAGAGCTCGCGCAGGGTGCGCAGCCACTTGCTTTCGGCAAAGCCCAGACCGGAGAGCACGGCCTTGGCGCGGTGCTCGGGATTGTAGCCGTGGGTGGCTTCCAGCTCGGCCTGGCGGTGCATGAGCTGGGTCAGGCGCGCCTCGTCCTTCTGCTGGGCGGCTTCTTCCCACTCGGCCCAGAATTCGTTCCAGTCGTGGAGCACGTCCAGCACATAGGTCAGCAGGGGCGTGTCCAGGGCCTCTTCGGAAAGTTCCTGTTCCACGAAGCCCAGGCGGCAGCCCCTGGGCAGGATGACACGGCCGCCGTCGGCGGGTTCCACACCGGCCAGCAGGCGGAGGAGGGTGGACTTACCGGTCCCGTTGGGGCCGCAGACGCACAGACGCACGCCGGAATCCACTTCCAGCGAGAAATTGTTGAAGATGTCCCGTCCGCCAAAGGACTTGGACAGTTCCTGGATGGTTATTTTCACAGCAGGCCCTCGCGCCTGTAGCCTTCCACGGCTTCTTGCATGCCCTGGTCGAGCGTGAGGGCGGGGGCATAGCCGAGTTCCTCGCGCAGGCGCGACGCGTCGCAGGTCCAGCCGGACTGGCGGGCTTCGCGGTATTTGTCCAGATTCCAGTTGGGGGCGCGGCCCTTGCGTCCCAGCGCGGCCAGCAGGCTGCCGCCCAGGGTGGACAGCAGCGCGGTCAGGCCCAGGAAGCAGAGGGGCAGGCGCAGGATGCAGGCCTTTTTGCCCATGGCCCGGGCCATGGCGCGGTAAAAGTCGGCCATGGCGTAGCAGCCGCCGTCATTGACGTGATAGACGCCGTGCGCTTCGGGGCGGCAGCAGCAGACGATGGCGCGGCCCACGTCGCGACCATGCACGGCCGAGACCGGGAAGCGGCGGAACATGCCGGGCGTGACGGCCACGCCGTAGCGCAGGCCCTGGAACACGGGCAGCAGGCCGCGGTCGCCGGAGCCGTAGATGATGGGCGGCCGCAGGGTGACCATGCGCTCGCCCAGGGCACGGCCCAGTATCTGTTCCACCATGAGCTTGGACCAGCCGTAGGCGGACACGGGCGCGCCGGGCGCGTCGTCGCCCCTGCCGGCGGCAGTGTCGCAGGGGCCGCTGGCGGCCAGACTGGAGACCAGCACCATGCGCTGCGGGGCCTGGCCCTGCGCGTAGAGGCGCTGCCAGGCCGTGGCCAGGGCGCGGGCGGCCTCGCTGTTGGCGCGCAGATAGTCCTGCCAGCCCAGACCGAAGAGCAGGGCTGCCATGTGGATGCAGATGTCCTGGCCGCGCAGGGCTTCTTCCAGCCCGGCGCCGCTGCGCAGGTCGGCGCGGAAAACCTCCACTCCGGCGGGCAGATGGTCGCGGCGGGACGTGGCGCGGGTGATGCAGGTGACGCGGGCCCCGGCAGCCACCAGCTGGGGCAGCAGGTGACGACCCACGAAGCCGGTGCCGCCGGTGACGACGATTTTTTTGCCGTCCAGCCAGGGAGCGGGCATGCCCAGGGGAGTATCGGCGCTATGGCTCATGACACGATCTCCTTGCGGTACAGGCGGTAACGTTTGGTGATCCGCCCGGAAAAGTCTTCGATGAGGTCATTGACGGCCATGTTGTCCTCCAGCACCCACGAGCCTTCCACCTGGCAGAACTCGGGATGGCGGCGGGCCTGTTCCAGCATGTAGTCCAGCAGGAGCAGGGGCAGGCCCAGCAGGCGGAACTCTTCGCGGATGCCGAAGAGGATCATGCGGTACTTGCCGCGCATCTCGCCGCGCGCCTGCCAGTAATGCCACAGGGCGCTCAGGCCCAGCTTGCCGTTGAGGCGCTTGAGCAGGGGATTGAAGTCCGGCAGGGCCACCATGCCCGCGGCGGGCTCGCCGTCATGGAAGAAGAGGACGAAGAAATCGGGGTTGAGCAGGCCCTTGAGCTCCTTCACCAGCACGTCGGCCTCGCCGTCGGAAAGGGGCGCGAAGCCCCAGTTGCCGGCCCACGAGATGCGGTAGAGGTCCAGCATGATGCGGATGTCCTCGGTGAGGGTGGCCTTGGAGGAGACGCGGCAGGTGAAGCGCTCCTGCTCCTTGAGGTGACGGATCTCGTCCTTGAGCCAGTCCCCCACCCGCAGCTTGTCGCGCTCGATGAGGTAGGCGAACAGGTCCTGCTCCTTGCGCATGTGCCAGGATTCCAGCAGGGCGGGATAGTAGGGCGGGTTCCAGGGCATCATGAGCGCGGGGGCCTCGTCGAAGCCGTCCACCAGCATGGCGCAGGTGTAGTTGGTGGACGGATTGAGGGGCCCGCGCATGAAGGCCATGCCCTGGCGGCGCAGCCAGTCATGGGCGGCCTGCAGCAGGGCGTGGGCGGCCTCGCGGTCATCTTGGCATTCGAAGAAGCCGAAGGCCCCGCAGCGTTCGCCGGCATAGGCGTTGTATTTTTCGTCCACGATGGCCGCGATGCGGCCCACGGGGCGGCCGTCGCGCAGGGCCAGGAACAGTTCGCGCCGGGCGGTCTTCCAGAAGGGATGCTCGCCGGGCGAGAGCAGCTCGCGGTCCTGCTTTTTCAGGTTGGGCACCCAGAGGGAATCCGGCGTGTAGATGCTCCAGGGCAGTTCGACGAAGCGGTCCAGGTCTTCCGCAGTGTTGACGGGGATGATGCTCAGTTCTGCCACGCGGGCCTCCATGGAGCAGACTTGCAGGGGCTGCCGTACCCTGTTGCGGTTGGATCTTCGGGGCTGGCCGGGCCGTCCCGGCAGGCGACGGGGCGCGGGAGCAAGGCCGGGACGGGGCGCAGTGCCCCGGACAAAAAACACCGCGCGGGAGAGCGCCTTACGGTACCCTCCCGCACGGGAAAAGGAGCGGACGTGCGTTAGGCCGTCTTCAGGGAGCCGCGCAGCTCGTCCAGGCTGGTCACACCCAGCTGGCGGCAGACGGCGGGCAGTTCCTTGACGATCTCGAAGGCGCGGTCGGGGCTGATGAAGTTGGCCGTGCCGATCTGGACGGCATGGGCACCCACCAGGATGAACTCCAGCACGTCTTCGGCGGAGCAGATGCCGCCCAGGCCGATGACGGGGATGTCCACGGCCTTGCAGACCTGCCACACGCAGCGCAGGGCCACGGGCTTGATGGCCGGGCCGGACAGGCCGCCGATGACATTGGCCAGGCGGGGCTTGCGCCGGGCCACGTCCACGGCCATGCCCGAAAGGGTGTTGATGCACGAGATCATGTCCGCACCGGCGTCCTGCACGCTGCGGGCCATGAGGGCGATGTCCGTGACATTGGGCGAAAGCTTGATGATGAGCGGCTTGTTGGGGGCCGCGTCACGGGCGGCGCGGGTGACGGCCGCGGCCAGCTTGGGGTCCTGCCCGAAGAGGATGCCGCCGCTCTTGACGTTGGGGCAGGAGACGTTCACTTCCAGCGCGGCCACGCCTTCCTCTTCATTGAGGCGGGCGGCCAGCTCGCCGAATTCGGCGGGGGAGGTGGCGTAAAGGTTGGCGATGACGGGCAGATGCTGCCAGGGCAGGCGGGGGAGCTTTTCCTTGCAGAAGGCTTCCACGCCGTCGTTCTGCAGGCCCACGGCATTGAGCATGCCGGCCGTGGTCTCCACGATGCGCGGGCAGGGGTTGCCGTCGCGGGGCAGCAGGGACAGGCCCTTGACGATGATGCCGCCCAGGCTGGTCAGATCGCCGTAGGGGGCGAATTCCATGCCGTAACCGAAGGTGCCGGAAGCCGTGAGCACCGGGTTCTTGAGGTGCAGGCTCTGCGTGGGCCCCTTGAGGGTGACGGAAAGATCCATAGAGTGCTGGTTCATGCTGTCCCCCGGCCTAGAGCTCGATCTGGTTGGCCCAGAACACGGGGCCGTGGTTGCAGGTCTGGACAAGGCCGTTGCGCTTGTCGGCCACGGGCCATTCCTCGGTGGTGCGGGTCACGCAGCCAAGGCAGGCGCCCACGCCGCAGGCCATGCGGTTTTCCAGCGAGAGCTGCACGCGGGCGTTGAGCTCACGGGCGAAGCCGTGCACGGTCTTGAGGAAGGGCAGGGGGCCGCAGGCCAGGATCAGGCCCTTCTGCTCGGCGTATTCGCGCATGCGTTCCTGGATGGTGAAGATGAAGTTGTCCAGGTCGCCGGGCACGGTCTCGCGCAGGCTGTCCAGGGGCACATGCTCGTTGATGCTGTCCACGGGGTAGCAGCTCAGCGGCTCGCGATGGCCAAAGAGCATGGTCACGTTCCACGGCTTGGGGTGCTCGCTCACATAGCCCACGAAGGGCACGATGCCCATGCCGCCGGCCAGCAGCAGTGTGGGGGTGTCGGGCTCCATGGCGAAGCCGTTGCCCAGGGGCCCCCAGACGCGCGCGGTGTCGCCGGCCTTGAGTTCGGCCATGCGACGGGTGCCGCGTCCCACGACCTGGAAGAAGCAGATCAGGTGGCGGGAAGTCATGTGGCAGATGCCGAAGGGACGGGCCCAGGGCATCTCGAGACCGAACGACGTGGGCCGCACCATCACGAACTGGCCGGGACGCCACGACGGCCAGTCGGGGCGGGTGAGGCGCAGGGCGAAGAAGCGGCTTTCCTGGCCGGTCTGGCCGAAGGGGACCAGATCCAGCACCGTAAGTAGGCAGGAGCTAGGTTGTGTCATCGCGCAAGTATAGGAGCTTGTGCCGGAGCGGTCAACATTCCGGGCCCGTCAGAAGCGGCCGGAAGGCGTTTTTTTCTGCCTGCGCCGCAAGCCGGGAAAAGCGCAGGCAAAAAGGCTCGGTCATGCCTCGGGGAGAGCCTGCGTCAGGGGAGCGGACGGCGGGCGTCCGGGCCGCGGGATGCTTTGCATCTCTGTCCCGACTACGGTGCGGGAAGGATGCGGAAAATCGTTTCGATTTCAGTGTGTTGCGCCGCACCATGCCGCACGGTCGGCAAAAAGGGCGCTGCACTGCCGGAGCACTGCAGGATAACTGTGTAATTTTTCACACGAAAATTGTCAGTACAGACGCGCCGTCACATCTTCCCTTTTGCCATGATGCCCGCTATAGTCAGGTTTCTTTTGGGGCCGGGCCGGAATGATGCTGCTGCAGACCCCGTATAGCCTTTGATTTGCCCTGCATGGAGAATTGAGCATGAGCAAGAAGTTGACTGTTGCCGTTGTGGGCGCCACGGGCGCCGTGGGCCGTGAAATGCTGAAAACCCTGCACAATCGCCAGTTCCCGGCCACGGAAGTGCGTGCTTTCGCCTCGGCCCGTTCCGCCGGGACCAAGGTGCCTTTCGGCGATGACGAGCTGGTGGTGCAGGAACTGAAGGAAGATGTCTTCGAAGGTATCGACATCGCCATCTTCTCCGCCGGCGGCAGCACTTCCGAAAAATTCGCTCCCCATGCCGCCCATACCGGCTGTGTGGTGGTGGACAACTCCTCCCAGTGGCGCATGGACGACCGCTGCCCCCTGGTCGTCCCCGAAGTGAACCCCGAACACCTGGAAGGCCATCAGGGCATCATCGCCAACCCCAACTGCTCCACCATCCAGATGCTGGTGGCCCTCAAGCCCATCCATGACGCCGTGGGCATCAAGCGCATCGTGGTCTCCACCTATCAGGCCGTGTCCGGTACCGGCCAGAAGGGCCTGGAAGAACTGGAACGCCAGACCCGCGACCTGTTCAACATGCGCGAGCCCGAAAACAAGGTCTATCCTTACCGCATCGCCTTCAACGTGCTGCCGCACATCGACGTCTTCCTGGAGAACGACTACACCAAGGAAGAAATGAAGATGGTCAACGAGACCGTGAAGATCTTCAACGATCCCACGGTCAAGGTGACCGCCACCTGCGTGCGCGTGCCCGTGTTCTACTGCCATGCCGAGTCCGTGAACATCGAGACCCACAAGAAGATGACCGCCAAGGAATGCCGCATCCTGCTCTCGCAGGCCCCCGGCGTGCGCGTCTTCGACAACCCGCGCGAAAAGATGTACCCCATGCCCGCCTACTGCGTGGGCGACGACGAGACCTATGTGGGCCGCATCCGCGAGGACGAGACCATCGAGAACGGCCTGAACCTCTGGATCGTGGCCGACAACGTGCGCAAGGGCGCGGCCCTCAATGCCGTGCAGATCGCCGAGGAACTGCTCAAGCGCGATCTGGTGCGCGTGCCCGACAAGAACGTTTTCATGTCCTAGTCCGCAGCGACAGGATACGGACAGCAGAGGGGGAGGGGCCCGTTCCCGCCGTGGCGGGGCAGGTCCTTCCCCCTGCTTTTTGCCCTGCAGCGCGCAGGCGCGGGCGTGATCCCCGGCAGCGGGGCAAGGTATTCCCCGCCGCTGCCGTTCGTGCTAGAAAAAGACGTTTCACCGGCGACAGCCGCCGGCAGGGGCCCTGCCCCCGATCAGCAACCACAACAGGCCGCTCCCGCGCGGGAGGGCCTTTCGCGGGGATGCCATGAAGATTCTGGATGCCGATGCCTGGATGGCGGCCCTGATGGCCGCGCCCCGGCCCGGGGCCGACAAGATCCTGGCCTTTTACGATGCGCGTGTGGACGCCGTCTGCCGTGACGCGCGCTGTCTGCTCCTGCCCCTGGACGACCACATGTGCCACCGGGGCGATGCCCTGTTCGAGAGCCTGTGCTACCGCGAGGGCCGCATCTTTGCCCTTGAGGAACACCTGGCCCGCCTGCGCGACGGCAGCCGCGCCCTTTCCCTGCTGCCGCCCTGTTCGTGGGACGAGCTGCGCGCCCGCATCCTGGACGTGGCCCGCGCTTCGGGCACCGATCATGGCGACATCCGCGTGCTGGTGGGCCGCGGGCCCGGCGGTTTCGGCGTCTCGCCCGAGGAGTGCCCGCAGTCCAGCCTCTACATCGTGGCCCTGCGCAAGGCGCTGCCCACGGAAGCCTTTTACGAGAAGGGCCTCACGGCCTTTGCCAGCGCCATCCCGCCCAAGCAGGAATATCTGGCCCGCATCAAGAGCACCAACTATCTGCCCAATGTCTTCATGGCCGCCGAGGCCCGGCAGCGAGGCATGGACGTGGCCGTGACCTTTGACGAGGACGGCCATCTGGGCGAGGCCGCCATCGCCAATGTGGGCATCGTGGATGCCGAAGGCCGCCTGTGCTGTCCCGAAGGGCGCCGCATCCTGCCCGGCACCTCCATGCTGGCCGCCCGCAAGATCGCGCCGCAGCGCCTGCCCGTGGTGGAGCGCCCCATCCGCCGCGAAGAGATCTTCACGGCCCGCGAGATGCTGCTTTTCACCAGCGCCAGTCTGTGCGTGGGCATCAGCCACTTCGAGGGCCGTCCCATCGGCCAGGGCCCCGACGCCGGCCGTCCCGGCCCCGTGGCCCGCTGGCTGCGTGACGCCCTGCTGGAACACATGCTGGCTACCGGCACGCCGTTCTAGGGGCATATTTGAGAGGGAAGGGGCCCCTTCCCTCAAACTCCCCTCTCCCCTGCGCACGTTATCCGGGAAAGCCCCGCCATGTCAGATGAACATGGTGAAAAGTTCCATACAGGGAAATATCCATCCCTCATGGAGCATCCCGGTTTTCTTGAATTTGTATGTGCGGTTTTTGGGGAAGGAGGGGGAATGGGGGAGGGAACCCCTTTTTGC
>ERZ827498.4901-NODE-4901-length-10131-cov-3.777392_pt1 | contig 10131 bp, 10 predicted proteins | sample MGYA00519865_ERZ827498 | MGnify/ENA primary metagenome ERZ827498 (study PRJEB31778, sample SAMEA3449328) | human gut metagenome | biome: human gut; feature: human-associated habitat; material: faeces | place: United Kingdom | collected 2010/2012 ...
GAAGAACACCCACAGGTATCTCGCTTTACATTCCACAATGTTTCTATTAATACATTTTTGCGAATATATCAACTACGGTATCTCTCGCATCTTTACATTCCACAATGTTTCTATTAATACCCAAGCTGGATCATATTCAGAGCGGTCATTTTGATCTTTACATTCCACAATGTTTCTATTAATACGGAGACCCGAGAGCAGAAGTTGAGAAGATGCTACAGTCCTTTACATTCCACAATGTTTCTATTAATACCGGGACGATCGCGCCAGATACCATCGTAAAAAAACTTTACATTCCACAATGTTTCTATTAATACGGGAAAGCAGGCTATTCAGTCCATGCTCCGCACTCCTTTACATTCCACAATGTTTCTATTAATACGGACGGAGCCAGAAAAGAAAATAGGGGTCGGGGAACTTTACATTCCACAATGTTTCTATTAATACAAAATTTTTCGTGATTTAATCGCAAAAACTTCATCCTTTACATTCCACAATGTTTCTATTAATACATGTTACAGGATAGATTTTCAGAGTTGGAAAAGAGTCTTTACATTCCACAATGTTTCTATTAATACGAAGTCCCGATAGAAGAACACCCACAGGTATCTCGCTTTACATTCCACAATGTTTCTATTAATACATGTAACAGAAATGGTTAATATTAATAATCCGATAATCTTTACATTCCACAATGTTTCTATTAATACGGGGATTGGCAGGTTGGCGGAAACAGTGAATATTTCTTTACATTCCACAATGTTTCTATTAATACCGCAATGCGTTTCTGTGTTGCTTCCGCTAATGGTTTCTTTACATTCCACAATGTTTCTATTAATACTAAATGGCAGGGGCTGTTTTTATAAGGAGGAAATACTTTACATTCCACAATGTTTCTATTAATACCTGGTCGTGTTTATTGACCTGCCGCCGCAGGTAAACTTTACATTCCACAATGTTTCTATTAATACGTTGATAACATTGATCCATTACTGCCGTTACTTATCTTTACATTCCACAATGTTTCTATTAATACATCTGCCGGCGTAAATACGTCAAGGCTCTCACCGTTCTTTACATTCCACAATGTTTCTATTAATACAACACACACAAGAACCGGAAGAGCGCATGGAAACATCTTTACATTCCACAATGTTTCTATTAATACAGTTCTCTCAGATATATCTCTGTCACTATGTTTTCAATCTTTACATTCCACAATGTTTCTATTAATACTGATGAAAACGGACTTTGGTTACGTGATCTATACACTTTACATTCCACAATGTTTCTATTAATACCCGTGCTCCACATTCACCTATAATACATCGTTTATTTTACCATTTTCTGTCAACCTTGTCATTTACAATTATTTTATATACAAAATAGATGTTATAACACTCTATAAAGTTTCTATTTTCCTTATAAATAAAGGCTTTGTCAACCTCCCGGGATTTTTTCCGTATCGTAGGTTGACAATTACAGAATAAAACTGGTTGCATCATCTTTCCGTCCCCAGAATTCCTTATCCAACCATTTTTCCTGCCTTGATTTAAAAATAATCACAGAATCCAATTCTTTATCTATACAGAACTTAAGTTCCTGTTGTAACTGTGCCAGCTGAGCCTTAGAAATCTCACCTTCAAAAACAGAATTCTGGATATGCGTCAAATACCTTTTGCAAATCTTAAAAATCTTCGACCAACGCTTTGCACCATTTTCCTGCTGACTTACATCATAAACCAAAACTACATACATAATTCACCACCATATCCTGAATCCTTCATATTCCTTTTCACCAATGAGATGCTTTATCAATTTATAACACTCCAACCGAAGCAGATACTGATAAGAAACCTGCCGTCCAAGTTCCTTGTGCATTACTGTCTTTTTCAATCGCTTCTCAAGCTCAGAAACAATCAGCTTAGAAGCATCTTTTTTCAAATGTAGAAAATTCAACTCCTTCGTAAAACTATCTTCCGTAATCTGATTCCGATTCAGCAGAGAAAAAATCAATCTATCACCGATCAGCGGCTTAAACACCTCTGCAATATCCAAACTCAACGAAAAACGCCTTGCTCCTGGTTCATGCAGATAACTAATTGTAGGATTCAACTGTGTATGATAAATCTCACCAAGTACTTTTGTATAAATCAATGTATTAACAAAAGAAATCAATGAATTGATCATATTGTCCGGCGGATGCATTACACGCTTCTCAAACTGAATCTCCTGATTAACGATCACATTCCATGCAGCATAATATCTTCTTCTAATATTACCTTCAATTCCCATCAATTCTTCAATCGTTGTCACTCGTCCCAGTTGTTTACGAAGAGAATCCACATCTCTCAAATATTCTGATACATCTTTACCTCGCCCATTATAATACCTGAGATTCCGATAAATGTTATCCGCTGCCGCCTCTATAAACTTCCGCGCTAAAACTAACCGTTTCTCATAATCCGTATAATAACTAACCTGCTTTACCAACAGCTGACCTGCCAACAGACTTTCTCTCGGATAATAACTCCCCGTATAAAAACTATAATAATTAAAAAAATGCATCGGAATTCCATACTGCGATATGTAATTAATAAACTTTGTATTAAACGACATCTCGGACATAACATAAATATCCGAAATCCTTTCAATAGGAATATCTCTCTTCTCACCATCATAATTTGTAAACTGAAGTGTATTATCCTTCCGTTTCAAATCCCCGTTATTATAAACGTAAAAACTTTGCTTCATACTTTTCCCCCGACACAAATTCAAAGTTTATATAATACACAAATCATAATAAGCACATTTTTTACATAATTTACTATTACCAGAAACCGACATAATCTCCTGATGTTTAATATCTGTAATCTCAGTAATAATCCGTTCCAGAATTTCCACATCTTTTTCCGACAATTCAACAATTATCGACTTCTTCAGCAACGGATAATCAATCTTCCCTTTAAGTCCACTCACCCCTCGTTTCTGCAAATAATAAAGATAATACTTCACCTGCCAGATTCCAGCATCTTCCACCGCCTTACTCTTCTTAATCTCATGCAGTTCCTTATGCTCACTAATAAAATCAATATTTATAATATCATCGATATTTACATGTTTATCCTTTTTCTTATAACTGCTCTCATCCAGAATCTTACCAAGCATTACATCTTCATTCTCCGTTTCCATCCGAATATCATGACAAAAATACCATAATTTCCGCTTACAGACGAAATAATAATAAATCATCACACCAGTGATTCTCTCATCCATACATTTTCTCCTACATAAAATATCCACACTGCTCAAGAATCTCAGATGTCAACAATCCCTGACCTTTTCCTGTTTTAGGATCAAATTCATATTTATATTCTGTACGATGAATATCTGTAACTTTTTTGCAATTTTTAAAACCAACAGAAACTCTATCTACATTTTCCGGATATTTATTCCTGTAAATACTTAAATTTAATGTCATATCCTCCAACTTAGATCTTATAAGACTTTTAGTTTCTTTACTCACATTAGATTTTCTCAGAAAATCTGTTCCACATTCAAACAAATCCATTTTTTCTTGATAAATCTCTTCCGGTACAACTGTTACACTATTGATTTTCCTTATCTCAGCATCCTTCAGTTTATAATCTACAGGATGAATCTTCGAAAGCTTGTTCAGACATTTCTCAATTTCTTCATAATAGCCTGTTCCCTTTATTTCGTCTGAATCATAAACCTGATTCATATATGTCGTTTTCATGCTTTCTACAAACTCTAAATTTTCATACTGAGCAAGCAATTTCAGCGAACGATCATACATAACCGAATCATAAATGCTATTTTTTCCAACGCCGTTTCTATTATCATATATGATAACATTTGCTTCTTCCGGAAAATATCTTCCTTTTCTGTTACAACGCCCCATTCTCTGTAAAAGACTATCTGCTGTACACATCTCTGTATGAAGTACATCAAAATCTATATCCAGACTCGCTTCCACAATCTGCGTTGTTATCCATATGCCTGCTTCTTCTGATTCCGCAAAATCCATAATCTGTTTTTCCAGAAAAGCTCTGTCTCTTCTTATATAACGCGAATGCAACAAATAAATATTTTCTGATTTTTCCTGCATTTCTTTATAAATCTTTTGTGCCCGGGAAACTGTATTGCAGATAACCAGAATCTTTTTATTTCTGCCCTGCTCTAATATTTCATCAATATCCATTTCTGATTTTCTAATCTGAATCTTATGTCTTACAACCTGATTTGTTAAGTATTCTTCTCCTGTAAAATCCTTAAAAATATACTGTTTATTTTCTATCAAACCATTTTCTTCCATAAAATGCTTAAGAACTGGCGGAAATGTTGCCGTGATAATTGCAAAACGCCCTCCCATTTCCTGGATTGTCTTTAATCCATATATAATAATCGCAATAACTGCCGGTTCATATGATTGAATTTCGTCCAAAATTAATTTAGAATACTTCAACGTTGCTGCAAAAATTTCTGTCCCTAATGCTTTATAAACAAATTTGAAAAGCTGATCAACCGTACAAACGGTTAATGGCTGTGCAAGCATTCTTGCACGGTCATATTTTTCATTAATGTCTAAATCATTTTCTTTATACTCTTTTAAGTACATTGCCATACTGTCAGAATGTAACAACGCAACATTCTCATAAGAATAATTATTTTTAATACGAGAATAAATCGCATTAGAAGATACCTTCAATGGAAGAGTATAAAATCCTTTTTCTCCATTAAGCCATAACAATGCTGCTTCTGTTTTACCAGAACCTGTAGGTGCTACAACAACCAAATTTTCATTTCTGTGTTCCATCATAAATTTCTGTGCAGGCCGCAATTCTTTATTCTGAAGATAAACTTCTATATTTTTTTTCAGTTTTTTCTCTCGCAAATCTGGCGCAATTTCTGCCCTCTCATACCCTGCACTTACTGTGTAATCAAATTTATTAAGCAAGCCCTTGATCAAAAGATACTCTTCCCACATCTTAGGTTCAATTGGAGTTTCACAGGCATAAGAATTATTGCGATACAACAATTTATTCTGGTTACTACAATATAATTTTTTGATATCCTTCTTTAAATATTCACTTATCTGTTCTGCATAGTATTTTGCTGCATATTCCTGGATTTCATCTCCCTCATAAATGTCTTCTCTATCGTGGTGATGATATACCGCTGTGATAAATGGTCTGAAATCTGCTTCTGAAAACAATTCCGATAATTTTTTAAATTCATTTCTTGATATGGTAGCTGCGCTTAAAAATCCATGCGGAATCTGTGTAATCCGTCCTATATCAGAATATTGTTCTTTAACCTGAGCTGAATTTACTAACCCCTGAAAAATCAGATTCGCTTTTCCCCAATCATGCATTCTACAAGCTTCTATAACCAAACATTTTTCTTTTTCTGTAAAATATTCGCCATATTCCTCAAAAAACAACTCTGCACATTTTACAATGTCATTCTGATGTTCCTTTAACGTTTTCTGTCCCTCTTCTTCTGTATCCTGCAAATGAGATATATTGTTTCTGATAATTTTAAGATCTGTTTCTGTAAATTCACCTTCAAGATTCATTATAAGATCTTCTAGTTCATTTTTGACTTTATCTATCTCTCCCTGAGTCAAGATCTTTTGTCTGGATTTTGCATAATACTCCATAGCTTTCTCCTTCCGGAGGCAGGATATTTGTCCTGCCTCCTTGTAAACCTATCCATAATCCACCGCATTTCCAAACCAATCTCATTGCTGATAACTTTCTTATTTGTTAATCAGCAAAATATCAGCGCTGCATCTTTCTCAAAATCATCCACATACGCTCCTTCGTCTATTACTACTCCTTCAGAACAATAATAAGCCTTTACTCTTCCATTTTCTTTTTTCCAGCGGCGCAACCCCTGTTTTGTAATTTCATATTCTTTTGTAAGATTATATATTGTTCCGCGTCTGGCCCCCAACTCACTTCCGTAACTCACCGGTATATACATATCTCTCTTTATTGCCACTTCATCTTCCTGATGAATATTCACAATATCCACCCGCTCAATATCCAGCAGATCTTCATATCGTCCAAGTGATAAATATCTTGGCGGATATTTCAGTGAATTATATACTTTCTCAAAATCTTCCTCTTCTGGAATTGCATGTATCACCATATCATTGTCACAGACCAGTTCAACATTGGCAATTCCTCTGAAAATTCCATATTTTTCTCCATCTTCAACACAGATCTGATGTCGTCCTTCTTCATATTTCGTACCTGCTGAAAATGAATATCTTGTATAAAGTTCTGATACCGTCCCACTATTTGTTCCTTGTATGCAGAGCTTCATTGGATGAAATTCTGTATAACCACAAGCTGCATGGATCATCCCAAGAACTGTAGAATATGGCGGAAGAGGAAACGTCTCTTTAATAATAAAGCTTCCGGGTTTTCTATAATTTACAAGATTCTGGAAACACTTAATCCTGATTGCCCTCTCCATAATACTGCTCCACTTCCTTTTTCAGATGATTAAATACTGCACCTACTGATTCTGCTTTTAATACATCTTTTAATTTATCTTCATTATCAAAAATACCCGCTGTAACACCTGCATACGTATAATTTCTGATATTATCATCCTCAAGTAATTCCTGCAGTGTACTTACATTAATCTTATTTGCATCTACTTTTACTCTGTTCTCAAAAAATGGATTTTTTCTGCTGTATCTGCCTCCAATTATAAATAATGGACTGAGATTTTCTCTTCTTCCTTTAATATCTCTGTACAAATAATGAACAGAGTCCAGGAGAACTTTCACTCTTTCCGCTTTATCCTCTTCTGCAATATTAATTTCACCATCTACACCTACTCTGTCCAGATCTATAGACATAGTATAAGAATAATAAGAACGATGTATCTCACTCTGAGCAATTCCATTCGGCAGATTTCCTCTCAAAGCAAGCCCCATATTTGTCAAAAATTCAAGATTTCCCTGAAATGGTTCCAGCGCAATAGCATTACTGAGTCTGGCAACTGCACTTCTTGTAGAAGCTCCACCATTCTGGTCTTCTCCTTTGGATGTTGTTTTCATATATCCAAACAGATCAATCTCCGGGTAATCTTCAATTGTTGCAGAGGGAGCAAACTGTACTACTCCACTTTTTCCATCTACAGGCGTAGTATCCCATTTTGCTTGCTGCACCATGTTGTATCTCAGTGCCTGCCTGGAAATATAAGAATACTCTTCATAGTTTCCTCTGGTCATTTTTTTCAGTGATGAAATATTTCCAATTCCTTCCCCATAGTTCGCACTTTCTGCCAGAAAAATTACTGTAAATGTTAAACCTTCTCTTTTCATAATCATGCTTCCTCCTTCTTAGGCTCGTAAGATCCTACTAATCCCATTACAAACGCATATCCATATTCTGTAAATTTCTGTTTGTCATTTAACATCTGAACAAATCCAGTCGGTATCAAAAGTTCATGTCCATCCTCATTTCTCTTGGAACCATATGCACTGTACAAACGCATTACAACATCCATAAATTTATTTACGTTTCTTACAGCTAAAGCATTTAACAACTGATATTCAATACCTCTCAAGCCTTCACTGGAAGTCATACCCTTTGCAGCCATAATTGCTTTTCTCAAATCCGCTCCACTTTTTTTCATAGCTCCACAGCTCATAGAAATCTCCCTTCTTTTATCTCTATCCGAAGAATATGCTACTACAAGTTCCGTCCAAAGTTGCACCTCATATACCCAGAAAATATAAAAATTCTTCGATTCTTCTTTTATATTTTCTTTAAATAGACAATTTAACAACTGATACTGTTCCCGATGTTGTAAAAGATTCATAACCACTGTTTCATGTATATTTACAAAATTATCTCTAACTTTCGTAACCGGAGCTTTGGCTAAAGCAGTTAATGCATCAGATATTCTTGGTTCCCGGATAATTTCTATTATTCTTCTGTGAATAATGCTCAATACATATCTGTCATCTGCACTTACTCCACGTAAGATTACTTGGACATTTGATAATTCCTTCTGTTTCTCTTTCAGTAAAATATTGATTGTCTCTGCAAACCACTGAGAATATTTTTTATTTTCAGTTTTTTCTCCTTCTTCATCTATTCTTCCTTTTTTATGATTTGCATATAACAAAGTACTAATGCTATCATTTATATTTACAAAAACAAATTTGTTTGCATACAAACGGAATCCCAGAGGACTGAGCGCATATATAAAAGCACAACCCGGACAAAGAAAAGCATCTACTTTACAATTCCAAAACGCAGATCGTTTTCTTGTAAAATCATCTCCAACTTCATTCATAAATGCTATTGAAACCTTTTCTTTCGGTCCTATTGGATCACCACAATCAATACAGAGATCTTTTGACTTCTTATGATCCGCACTCAGATACTTTCGAAATGGTTCGGAAAAATCTTTTTCAAACACCTCTCGCATATCTTTTTTTGCATTAGGACGTAAAAGAAAACATTTTCCATTCCAGAACCGATTTATATAAGTATATATGATACTTTTCATTGCAAAAGTTTCGCTGCATTCCGGCTGATTTATAAAATCCAGAAGTTCTTCTAATCTGTTTTTCAGTTCTTCTGCTGACAGTTTATCACTAAGTTTATTCTTTTTTAATTTCTCATAGATTTCCCGATTTTCAATTTTCTTTTGAATATTTGCAAAACCAGCCTGATAGCTGTTTGACTGCAGCTTGTCATTGATAAATTTTAAATCATCTTTTTCCTGTTTTCCCGGATTCCAATTTTCAGCTTCTATTTTTTCAATACATATTTGAATTTTATCCTTAATTCCCTGATACGTGCTGAATGGTCCAAAATACCTGATAAAGGCTTTAAAATACATATCCGTCCAGTCAGCATTCTGTGCAAAATCCATGCTGACCCACAATGCCTGATCATCCTCGGAATGACCAAAATCAATATTTTCTCTCGCCCCTGCTGTTTCAAGCATGTAATGAAATCCCACAATTCCGGCATTCTTCAGGAAATCACCAAGAGTAATCACATATTTTTCCATGATAATTTACCTCCTAATATATGACTTCCCACATCCCTTTTCCAATCGATCTTCTTGTTCCCAATCCTGCCGCACGCAGAAAATTCAATAGTTCTAAATTTCCTGTTATCTTATATATCCCGATACTTCCATCTACTAAGCGACCCCATGTTCTTGTTACCACTTTTTTCCCTTTCAATGGAGTTATTGAAAAATCACTGATATCCATTTCCAAATTCAATTTTTCAAGAAAAATCCTCAGATTTTCCTTCACCATTTCTCCAAATTCCAGATCTTTACATGTGTAATACTTATCACTATTATTTATAGAATCATGCTTACGAACAATAAGTGCACTTCTCATTTTTATAATAAGTTCTGTATCCTGTATTTCTGGAATGTTTCGTATCTTTACTGCCATCAATCGCATAGAGTTCTGATTCATAGAATATGGCTTATATTTCATGAGTATAAATGCATTATAAAATTCAATCAGTTCCCCTATGTCTGCATCTGAAAATGTCATAGTAAATCGGTTCTGGTTAAGTAATATTTTTTCCTGTGTAAATCTTGCCCCAGGCAGGTATGTTGCCCAGGTATATTTTTTTAGTATGGACGAATTTTTATTATAAAGCTTTTCAAAAAGTGCCGGAGAATAATTCTCTATTGTTGCTTTCAGAAAGCTCACCAAAACCTTGTCCAGTTCTGCCGGAATTTCAGTTGTCTCCAACTGAAATTCCAATTTTAATTCATTCATCTTGTTCCTCCTCTCTGTATTTGAATAATTAACGATAGGTTTCTTTTTTCAAAATACTACATATTCTATACAAAGTCAATATAAAATAATTAATGTTCCAATGGATTTCAATATATAAATAATGTACTAATGGTGAAAAAAATCACATATATATATTTAATTCTACCTATATATCATTTATAATATAAAAAAATACAAGCCATTTTGGAATGTAAACTTGGATCATTAATTATTGATTTATGATTTCCTTTAATAGCCCCATTTTGGATCAAAGAAAAAACCAGCCAACCCGAAACAAAAATTTCAGGCCAACTGGTTTT
>ERZ827498.4907-NODE-4907-length-10116-cov-2.772090_pt1 | contig 10116 bp, 9 predicted proteins | sample MGYA00519865_ERZ827498 | MGnify/ENA primary metagenome ERZ827498 (study PRJEB31778, sample SAMEA3449328) | human gut metagenome | biome: human gut; feature: human-associated habitat; material: faeces | place: United Kingdom | collected 2010/2012 ...
TTCAGCCTTTCCCTGCCTCAAAGAACCGGGCGGCTCCAGCCGCATCCAGCGCTGAGCGCTCCCTTTACAATACGCCCATAGTATTTTCTCTCTGCCCACCTGTGTCTGCCGACGCAGGGGGCTTTGCGTAAAAGCCTCGACAGATACTGAACTAAACTTTTTAGTCTATCATATATTCCTCAATTATATCTTTTACAGAGTCATATATTTTTACTGTTCTCCCTGGATATTCAATTTTAAACACACTGCTTAATTCTTCTGCCGTCCCGTGAAACATTTCGGATTCGTGTTGAGAATAAAACCTCATTACTAAAATCAGTCTGATCGTGCATCCATCCAAATGTCGTATTTTTCTGTCTGGTTTTCTCCGAACCCCTCTAATACATAAATGGGCTGGATATATTCGCTTTCTGGATCTGCGTAGAAAGCATCAGAAACAGAATCGACCAGAATACTGTCTGGAGCGACTTCGGCATTTAGTGTATACTCTTTTTTGCTCAGCGATGTTGCTACCTCACGATAGTTCTTGCCTTCGACATCAACATCAACCAAGGTATATTCATTTGCAAACTTGTCAACACCAACGATTTCTCCGCTCCCGGATACGGAAATGCAGATACGAAATGTTCCATATACAGGTTTGCCGGCAATCTCAGGGTAGAAATACACATTTTTTCTGAGGATTTCTTCTGTCCCTTGTGCTGCATCCCCGGTTGAGGTCGTACCAACCTTAGCGTCGCCCAGTTCCTGCACTGGGTACAGATTGTTGTCTGCAATAAACTGCTCAGCGATTTGGATGGCATCGGCGTCCGACAATGGGCCTTCCTTTGCATCAAGGTCGATTGGCGTTTGATAAAACCATCTGCCGGTTTTCGCATCAATTCCAACTGCAGTTCCATCAGACAGTGTATTGCCGGTTGGAAAAGTTCCGATATCAGATGCGGAAATTCGAAACAAATATCCAATTTTTTTCTTTTCCTGATTAAGGTTAATCGGCTTCAAACGATATACAGTCAACGATTGGCTGGCGCTGTCGATTTCCGATTCGGCAGTATCCACGATAGATACACGGGTATTCGCCGTTACGGTGTTTTCAACTACAGGGAGCTTTAACTTGGGAATTTGCTCATCCTGCGGTTCTGCAAAATGCAGCACTGTTACGACGCATAACATCACTGCGATACATGCCGCGACAAAGATTTTACGGTTTTGAATAACGAATTTTTTCATGCTGCACGCTCCTTCCTGTGTGGAATTGTTTCTGCAATGCAATCGTCAATTTTCCCTGTTGGTTTTACGATACGGCCGGGGTTTTCTTACATTTTATTATAAAATTCATTCTCTATCAAGATATTTATTTAGCGCAGGAAGTTTCTTGAACACTCCAGTCAAGTTTTCCCTAATAAATAGCAGCTTCAATCAAACCGTTCTATCCTTGTCAGGCAGTGAAAACCTCCTTTCACACATTCATTCGCGTGAGAAAGGAGGTTTTCAGATTATTCAGAAATTACTGCGGACTTCTGGATCGCAACCAGATTGTTCGGCATCAGCGGATCCTCGACCTCGATGGAAAGCGGGCCGTGGTAATCGCCCTCTGCTAGGGGTTGCGAAGAAGGTCTTCCACCACAGAGCATCGTGGCCGCAGTCTGTCAACGCCGAACTCGATTATCTGCCTGCTCGGCCCGCGTTTCCCGCAGCAGACACAGAGAAAGCACTTTTCCGACATGATTCTCCCTTTTTTTCATTATATATAGATAATACATCAACGGAAATTCGGTTGTCGCGTTACTGTACTACTGCAATCTGCGGCCCTGCATATTCTCGAGATAGCTCCTGCGGTAGCGGATGGGCGGCAGGCCGACTAGCTTCGCAAAAATGGCGTTGAAATGGTTGACGTTGGTGTAGCCGACGATGGCGGCAATCTGCGTTGCACTGTAATCGGTCGAAATGAGCAGGTTCTGCGCCTCGCCGATGCGGCAGCGGATCATATAATGAATAGGCGACATGCCGGTCATGTCCTTGAAGATATGCGCGAGATGGTACGGCGACATGGAGAGCGCCTCGCCGATGTCCTCGAGCGTGAGCTGCTCGGTGAAATGCGTGCTGATATACTGGCGGATGCGGTTCGCAAGCACCAGATTATGCGGCTGGTCGGCGGCGCGCGCGTCGGGCGGCAGACTGGCGGCCAGCAGCACCAGCGCGGGCAGCAGATGCGAAACGATCTCGTCCGAATAGCCGGTGCGGCGCTCGGCGTGCTCGTAGATCATCTCGCACAGCGACTGGATATGGTCGATCTCGTCGACCGCCGGGCGGACGAAACCGGTTTCCGCCCGGGTAAAATGTCCCTCCGGCAGGCCGCGCAGATGAAGACCGGAAATGCCGAAGCAGAACGTGCCGATCTCGTGATGCAGCGAGGAGGTCACCTCGTGCAGATCACCTTGATTATACAGCAGAATATCGCCAGTGCGGATGGGGTAGCTGTATCCGCCCGCGATGTACTGCCCCGCGCCCTGATAGACGTACAGCATTTCGGTGAAGCGCTCGTGGCGGTGCACGGCGCGGGTAACGGTCGACGACGCGACGGTCTGTCGAGTCGCGTAGAGCAGCTCCGGCGTCTGGCCGGAGGCATAGCGAAGCGGTTCTGACATGGGCTGATCCTCCTGTACGGAATATGGATATAGTATAGCGCATTTTCCCGTCGACCGCAAGAATGCGTATAAACCAAAACAGACGCGCCGCTTTTTGTGCAATATTCCTGCGGAAATCAAAAAACAAAACGCAAGAACAAAGAAACATCGATACCCGCGGAATAGTATAATAATATCATCAAAACAAAAGAAAAATCTCACGAAACCCGTGAAAGGAGTTTGATATTATGAGCATTCAGATCTGCGGCGCACCTTGCTGCTGGGGCGTAGACGACCCCAAGAATCCGTATTTGCCGCCCTGGACGCGCGTGCTGGAGGAGGCCGGCAAGGCCGGCTACAGCGCCATCGAGCTCGGGCCCTACGGCTATCTTCCGATCGATGCGCAGCTGGTCGCGGACGAGCTGAAGAAAAACGGTCTCGCCATTGTGGCGGGCACCATCTTCCACGATCTGCTCGACCCGGATAATCAGGAGAGCGTGCTCCACGCGGTCGACGACATCTGCCGTCTCATCACCGATCCGAAGCTGCCGGTGCTCAAGACCCACAACGGCCAGAAGTTCCCGACGCCGTACATGACGGTCATGGACTGGGGCCACGACGAGCGCGACTACGCCGCCGGCCATCCGGACACCGCGCCGCGCCTGTCCGACGAGGAATGGGCGCGCTTCATGGGAAACGTCCGCGCGGTATGCGAGCGTGCAAACAAGTGGGGTGTCCGTCCGGTCATCCATCCGCACGCAGGCGGCTACATCGAATTCGCCGACGAGATTGAAAAGGTCGTGCGCGATATTCCGTATGAGGTCGCAGGCCTGTGTCTGGACACCGGCCACCTGTATTACTCGCACATGGATCCGGTAGAATACCTCAAAAAGTACGCAGACAAACTGGATTACGTTCACTTCAAGGACGTAAATGAGACCGTTTACCGCGAGGTACTCGGCGAACGCATCCGCTTCTTCGACGGCTGCGGCAAGGGCGCGATGTGTCCCATCGGCACCGGCTCGCTCGATTATCCGGCCATCAAGCAGGCGCTCTCCGACATCGGCTACGCAGGCTACATCACGATCGAGCAGGAGCGTGATCCGCGCAATTCCGACACCAGCCTGCGCGACGTCAAGGCGAGCGTAGATTACCTCAAGTCGGTCGGGTATAAAATTTAAGTTCCCTCTGGAGCAGGAGCACGGAACTCCCCTCCCGCGCTCCCGCTTCTTCTTTCTTTGTTTCATTTTTCATCATCTATCACTACTGTCATTACTGCAAAATTCAAGGAGGATTTCTGATGTATTACGGTGAAAAGCGTGTAAAAAATCCCATCCGCTGGGGCATGGTCGGCGGCGGCCGCGGCAGCCAGATCGGCTATATCCATCGCTCGGCAGCGCTGCGCGACTTCAATTTCCAGCTGGTCGCCGGTGCATTCGACATCGACCCGGCGCGCGGCAGGGACTTCGGCGAGCAGCTGCATGTAGCCGCTGACCGCTGCTACCCCGATTATAAGACCATGTTCGTCGAGGAGGCCAAGCGCCCGGACGGTGTACAGGCAGTCTCCATCGCGACCCCGAACGGCATGCACTACGAGGTCTGCAAGGCGGCGCTCGAGGCCGGTCTGCACGTTGTCTGCGAGAAGCCGCTGTGCTTCACCTCGGAGCAGGCGGACGAGCTGGTAAAGCTGGCGGAGGAAAAGCACCGCGTTGTGGGCGTGACCTACGGCTACTCCGGCCACCAGCTCATTCAGCAGGCGCGCCAGATGATCAAAAACGGCGATCTCGGCGAGATCCGCGTCATCAACATGAGCTTCGCCTTCGGCGGCTACAACTTCAAGATTGAGGACAAGGTTCCGTCCGCAAAGTGGCGCTTTGACCCGTCCAAGGCAGGCCCGTCCTTCGCGCTCGGCGACGTCGGCACGCATCCGCTGTTCATCATCGAGGCGATGATCCCGGACATGAAGATCGACAATCTGATGTGCACCAAGCGCTCGTTCGTCGAGGGCCGCGAGCTCGAGGATAACGCCTTCGTCATCATGAACCTCAAGGGCAGCGAGAACGTACAGGCAGGCGCTCAGATCTACTGCTGGGCAAGCTCGATCAACAGCGGCGCACGCCACTATCACAAGATCCGCGTAGTCGGCTCCAAGGCGTCGCTCGAGTGGGACGATGAGCGCCCGAACCAGATGCTGTACGAGATCGAGGGCGAGCCGTCCCGCGTGCTCGAGCGCGGCGCAGGCTACCTGACCGATGAGGCGCGCGTCGAGGATCGCATCGGCGGCGGCCATGCCGAGGGTTTGTTCGAGGCGTGGAGCAACCTGTACGCACGCTTCGCCGTCGCCATGGCGGACGCAGACAAGGGGGTCTACGGCGACTTCTGGTATCCGGACGTCAAGGCCGGCGCACAGGGCATCAAATGGATCGAAAAGTGCGTGGAATCCGCAGACAAGGGTTCCGCATGGGTGGATTACGAATAATCCCGTCAACAGCATATCCCCAAAAATCTTCTGATAGCATTTCATTTCTACTTTACATCTGTTATTACCTGATTTCGGAGGAACGACTATGAAAAAGAGATTACTTGCTGCACTGGTTTCCGGTGCGATGCTGATAAGTGCACTTGCAGGCTGCGGCAGCAGCGGAGCGCAGACGAGCGGCGATGACAGCGCCGGGCAGACGGCAAATCAGGATTACCATATCAAGGTCATTCTGAAAACGCTCGCGTCCGAGTACTGGCAGTATGTCGGCAACGGCTGCAAGCAGGCCGGTGAAGATCTGGGCGTTACGGTCGATGTTCTGGGCGCGAGCTCGGAGACCGCATATGACGAGCAGCTTTCCATGATCGAAACCACGCTCAGCTCGAGCGACTGCGACGCCATGGTCGTGGCGCCGCTCCAGGCGGAGACCGTTGCAACACAGATTGCCGGTACTGACCTGCCGATTGTGGCGATCGACACCGCGATCAATTCGGACAAGGTGCTCAGCTTTGTCGGCTTCAACAACGAGGAACTCGCCGCGATGGGCGGCAAGGCTGCGGTCGAGGCCGCGAAGGACAAGGGCTGGGACAAGATCACGGCCATCGGCATCATGGGCGTGCAGGGCGACTCGACGTCCGAAGCGCGCATCGCAGGCTTCAAGCAGGGCATCGCAGAGGCAGGCGGCGAGTATCTCTCAGCGGAAACGCAGTACGCGGACAGCGTTGCGGACAAGGCTGTCACCTGCATGGAGGCCATCATTCAGGCGCACCCTGAGGGCGTATCCATCATCGTCGCGAACAACGATGATATGGCGGCCGGCGCCGCCCGCGCAGCAGCCGCGTTCCCGGCGTACAAGGATACCATCTTTGTCGGCATCGGCGGCAATCTGGCCGGCATCGACGCGATCCTCGCCGGACAGGAGACCATGACGGTCGCGGTAGACGGCTATGACGTCGGCTATCTCGGCGTGCAGGCAGCAGTCGATGCGCTGAACGGAAAGACGCTCGAAAAATTCATCGCCACCGACGCGACGGTCGTTACTGCGGAAAACGCAGCGGAGCGCCGCGCAGAGGTAGAAAAGCGTCTGGGAACCTCCTGATCCGGTCCTCTCTCCATTAAAATATGCGGAAAAACCGCCTCTTCAACAAGGGGAGGCGGTTTTCTGCACCCAAAAATCCGATATTTGCACACACACATAAAAAACAAGGGGGAAACAAGCAAAATGGCATTTACTGTCGCAACCTTTATCGCGTTCACCGTGCTTGTCGCGGTGCTGTCCTGGTGGAAGACGCGCGACGACGACCTGTCTACCAAGGAAGGCTACTTCCTTGCCGGACGCGGTCTGCCCGGCATCGTGATCGCCGGTTCTCTGATGATGACCAACCTTTCCGCAGAACAGCTTGTCGGCACGAACGGACAGGCCTTCGCGGGCAACATGAGCACGATGGCGTGGGAGGCGACGTCCGCGTTCGCGCTGATCGTACTCGCGTTCATATTCCTGCCCAAGCTGCTGCGCGGCGGCATCGCAACCATCCCGGAATTCTTCGAGATGCGCTACGATACCTTCACCATGCGCCTGTTCTCGCTTCTGTTCCTGATCGCATATGTCGTTACCATGCTGCCGACCATCCTGTACTCGGGCGCGGTCGCGCTGGTCAAGATCTTTGATCTGGAGAGCATGTTCGGCATCAGCTATTTCAGCGCCATCACCATCATCTGCATCGGCACCGGCATCATCGGCATGTGCTACGCGGTGTTCGGCGGCCTGAAGGCCGTTGCCTACTCGGATACCATCAACGGTATCGGCCTGATCATCGGCGGCTTCGCCATCCCGATCCTCGGCATCATCGCCCTCGGCAAGCTGGACGGCGGCGGCTTCATGGCCGGTCTGGATCACCTCATCTCCGCAACGCCGGAAAAGATGAACGCATGGTCTGCGCCGGACGCGCTCCCGCCGGAGGTGCCCTGGCCGCTGCTGCTGACCGGCATGTTCGTCAACAACCTGTTCTACTGGGCGACCAATCAGTCGATCATCCAGCGTTCGCTGGGCGGCAAAAACCTCGCTGAGGGCCAGAAGGGCGCGATCTGGGCCGGCTTCTTCAAGTGCCTTGACGTATTCGTCATCGTTCTCCCGGGCATTATCGCCTTCCAGCTGCTGGCGGCTAATGGCCAGATGGATACCTCGGTCGGCATGGCTACCGATCAGGCCTACCCGCTGCTCGTTATGAAAGTGCTGCCCAAGCCGCTCATGGGCTTTTTTGCGGCCGTCATGTTCGGCGCGATCCTGTCCTCGTTCAACTCGGTGCTCAACTCCGCGTCCACCATCTTCACCCTCAACGTATGGCAGCCCATCTGGGGCAAGACCGCCTCGAATAACAAGGTCGTCAAGGTCGGCCAGATCTTCGGCACGATCGTCGGCGTTGTCTCGATCGCCATCGCGCCGTTCGTCATGTTCTTCGGCACCGGCATCATGAACTTCATCAACGAGTGCTGGGGCTTCTTCTCCATGCCGCTGCTGACCGCCGTTCTGTTCGGTCTGCTCAGCAAGAAGGCTCCCGCCATCGCGCCGAAGATCGTTATCCCGGTACACATCGTGCTGTACGGCCTGACCAAGGTCATCCCGTTCTTCAGCCAGTTCCACTATCTGTACGTCGTATTCGCACTGTTCGTGCTCGAGTGCATCATCTATGCGGTCTGCATCAAGACCTGTCCGCGTCAGCTGGCGTGGGAGATGCCGGACGCCAAGGTCATGAACATGACCCCTTGGAAAAACGGCAAGGTCTGGGCGATCACCGGCGCGGCGGTCGTTGCGGTTATGTACCTGATCTTTTCGCCGCTCGGCATCGGAGCGTAAACACTGCTCCCCATGTGCTGCTACCGTTAGATAGTACCGCTGTGTCCTTCAGCAGTGGTGCAAAAGGCTCCTGTGTCACAAGACACAGGAGCCTTTTTGCTTTTCACGCCAGCTGTTCAAACCGCTCAAAGGACCGGAACAGCGCATCGCCGCTCATGGCCAGCGCACAGACGCATATACCCTGCACGGCGCGGCTTGCACCGTCTATGTTGTCCGACGGGATATTTTTCTGCCGCACAAAGGTAAGGATTTCCGCGCGAACGGAATCAGTCTGAAAATGCGCAACCAGTTTTTTTATTATATCTTATTCGGCGAGCAGACGATGATCTTTTTGAACAGGCGCGAGAAACAGTTCAGGTCGTAAATCCCGACGTACTCCGCCGCTTTCTTGATGCTCATGCGGCGGCTCTCCAGACCCTCGCAGGCGCAGAATGGCTCGGCGAGGGTGTTTTCGATGTCGCTGAGCACCTCCGCAATCACGCGCTGGCTGCCAGCCGAGCAGTCCGCATATTTGCGGTTCTGGTGGTGCTGCGTCATTGTCACCGCGTCTTTCGCGTCAGCATTATAATCTGTGCCCGCAAGATTTGCCAAAGGCTGATTACGGAAGCCGTAATCGCGGAGGTGGTCTTCAACTGCTCAGCGCCTCAATCTCCCGCTGCGCGTTCCGCAGCGCCATATCGATATCCTTCTGCCCGGTCACGCTCTGCCGGAAGGCATCGCACAGGATTTCCTGCTCCCTGCTGGTATCCTGATACGCACCGACCGCAGTTTCCCGATCCAGATATACCATCGGGTCCAGATACGCGCCGTAAAAGCTGTTCCGGTAGATCTCCTCCACCTCGCTGTCCAGATATGCAGGCATCATCTGCTCCGCCGCCATGATCTTCGCACCCTCGGCTCCCGCCGCAAAGCGGATGAACTCCCACGCCAGCTCCTGCTGCTGCGAGGAACGGCAGATGCCCATGCCGGTCTGGATAACGGTTTCGCTGCTCTTCTGGTCCTCCGCCCAGACCGGCGCTTCCGTCACGCCCCAGCGAAAATCAAACCGCCCCGCCCGATAGTCGGTCATCAGATAATCCAGATACCACGTACCGCCGATGTACATGCCGTACTGCCCCAGTTCAAAGCACTGCTGCTGTATATCCTGCGCGATGCAGGTGCTGTACTGCGGCATGCACCGTTCCTGCTGCATCTGCTGTACCCAGCCGATGATCTGCCGCATGCTTTCCGCATTATCATAACCGCCGTTTTTTCCCGTTGCAAGCCACTGAATATCCATCGGCAGCGACATCATCGCGTACTCGCCCTCGCTCAGGCTGCTCTGCATCTGCTGCGCCAGTTCGTGCACCTGCTCCCATGTCAGCCGCTCCTTCGGATACGGAATGCCTGCCCGGTCAAACAGCTTGCAGTTGTACAGCAGCACATAACGATCCCGCCGGTAAGGAATTCCGTACTGATGTCCGTCAAACTGCATCTGCACCAGCTCCGCGCTGTCCCGCAGGTCATGTCCGTACTGCGCAAGCAGTTCGTCGAGCGGCTGCGCAATGCCGTATTCATACAGCTTGTACAGCGAGTCCATCGTACGGCAGAGAAACACATCGGTCTGCCTGCCACTCAGCAGCCGCGCCTGCATTTTCTGGTCGTAGTAGGCATCCGGATAGCTGACCACCTCGACCTGCACATCGGGATGGCTGTCCTCAAACGCCCGTATCAGCTTCCAGTCATAGCTAGTCTTGTCGTAGTCCCACAGCACCACGGTAAGCATTGTCCTGCGCGAGACGTCTGCGATATTGCTCTGCGCGGTGCAGCCGCACAGAGCGAGCAGCGCCGCCAGCAGCAGCAGTCCTTTTTTCCGCAACGCTATCCCTCCCGACGCTGATTTTTGAACTCGACGGGCGTCATGCCCGTGACTCTCTTGAAAATACGGCTGAAATAGAATTTATCCTCATAGCCAACCATCTGTCCGACGCGGTACACCTTTGCATCCGTGAGCAGCAGCAGTTCCTTCGCCCGCTTCGCGCTCTTCTTCGCCTGTCGGTAGCCTTCTTTCTTCTGTACAGTCAGAAGACAGCGGGCATATTCCACTGCCGCCAGATGCCCCGGATACCCCTTCATCAGCTTCTCTGCCAGCTGCAGCGTCTTCCGGATCTCTTTAT
>ERZ827498.4908-NODE-4908-length-10115-cov-3.731014_pt1 | contig 10115 bp, 7 predicted proteins | sample MGYA00519865_ERZ827498 | MGnify/ENA primary metagenome ERZ827498 (study PRJEB31778, sample SAMEA3449328) | human gut metagenome | biome: human gut; feature: human-associated habitat; material: faeces | place: United Kingdom | collected 2010/2012 ...
CCGCCACAACACCTGCCAGATTAAACCAGTTGGCTGTCTGCAGCGGTACATTTTTTTCTCTGTATTTGTCACGGCGAAGGAAGAAATCCAGGATCACTGTGATGCCGATTGGCGGCAGGGCACAGTTGAGGATATTCAGCCATCCTGTGAAGTTATAGTATAACCAGATCGCAAGTGCTGTACCGATCACACCGGAAATACAGGTAGCGATCTTCATTCTTGCATTGGTGATGTTCGAGATTGCAAGACCGCCGGTGTACAGTGCATTGTTGTTGGTTGTCCAGATATTGGCTCCCAGCACGATAATTGCCGGAATCGCAAGGCCCTGTGCAATCATAACATAAAAGATATCATCTTTTCCTGTAAACGCGCCGCCGATAGCTCCGAAACAGAACATCAGGGTATTTCCAAGGAAAAATGCGATCACGGTTGTCCATACGGCAACTTTATTATTCTTCGCAAAACGGATAAAATTCGGGGTTGCCGTACCACCGGAAATAAAAGACCCGATTACATATCCCACACCGGTAAATAAAGTAATTGATCCTGCAGACTGATTAAATACTGCCGCCAGGCCACCGCCGTCTGCTGCCGCTGTTACCATGGAATATACCCCCAGGATCACAATCAGCGGTACGGAAATCGTACTTACAATCTCCAGCGCTTTCATTCCTGTTGCTGCGGTAATGGTCATCAGAAGACCTGCCACGATCGTCAGAACCCATTTATTGATTCCCAGTAATTCTGCAGTTGGAATGGAAAACATGGCAACACCGACACCAAACCATCCGATCTGTGTGAGGCCAAGTACCAGTGATGAAAGATAAGAACCTTTTTTTCCAAAAGCTCTTCTGCACAGAAGATCCATGCTCATTCCTGTATCAGAGCCGATATACGCGAGAATTCCGCAGTATGCGGACAGGATCACGCCACCAATGACGCAGGCTGCCGCAAACCCGTTCAGATCCAGTCCGTTTCCAAGTTTCGCGCCGACACTCATACTTGCGGAAAAGAAAGTAAATCCCAGCATTACAAAAAACATGCTGCGGAACCCTTTTCTCGCACTTTCCGGCACTGCTTCCATGGAATAATCGTCATCTGCCGCAGTTACCTGGGGTTTTGTTTTTTCGCTCATTTTTTCTCCTTCGTTTATCTTATACTGTTGTCAGTTACTCTCCGGAGTGTTTTTCCTTACACACTCCGCCCTTTCCCTTCTCCTTTCTTTTGTTTGCTGTGGAGATTATATCACAAATCATTTCTGTTCTGCAGTTTTTTCCGCAGATGTTTCCGTTTCCCGGTTTTTTCTGATTTCAACCTTTTTGATCTCTCCCAGGATCTCCAACCCTCTCACCAGAGATCTCGGTTCATTTCGTAAAAGCTCGTATTCTGTCACATAACCGCATTTTTTGTAGATATCCAGGATCGCGCACAGTTTTTTGTTTACCGCATGTACTTTATTCTTCCAGCCCCGGCTCTCGAACCGTACTTTTCCCCTGTCGCTGACAAACCGGATATCCTGCTCAAAATTTTCTCTGCGGATATCTGCCATGGGCAGGATTCCCTCATCTGCTTTCATGGCATAGTAGCGAATTCGCCGGCCGTCTGCATTGTTTCTGGAATTTCTCATGATCTCAAGACGCTGGATCAGGATCCTTTTCAGGAGTATCATCTCATCTGTACTTGAAAACTTTACATTCTCCAGAAGTTTTTTCCCTTCTTCACTGTCCTGAAATTCCTGATCCGGAAACATTGTTTTAAGGAGAGCTGCCGGATCAAGCAGTTCCCGGAACACACAGATCATCTGTCCGATATCTTCCGCATATTTATAGACCGGGAGCTCTCTGCCTTCCAGAAACCAGTATGCTTTCCCGTTTTTTTCCACTGCTACAGGAAGCAGATAATCTGCCACAAAACCTTCCAGTGGCTTCCCTTTGTCATCTTTCAGCTCCCGCATCTGTACCTCTTCACTGTAGTCAATGGCGATGGTAGTATTCCGAAGTTTTTCCAGGGAATCCCGAAGCCTCTGCTCTCTTTTCTGTATCCTGCCTTTTGTGCTGTAAAAACGTACCTTCTCGTCTCCGGACATTACCCGGAGTAAATCTGTCAGCGCAAATTTGGAACAGTTTGCTCTGTACAGGGTGTAGACCGCATCATAAACAACCGCGTCATAGTAGGAAAATGTCACGCTCTCCATTTCTTCCGGAACGGTAATGCGGTATCTGCATGTCATATTTTTTCCGCGGCTGCCTACCTCGGCGATATTCAGTTCATTCGGTACAAATTTATTTTTATATAGTTCCTGAAATACTTTGCATATGTTCATGTAAATATTATCAGGTATTTTCATGGTTATTCTTTCCTCTCTTCTGTTGCGGTTCCCGGAATATTACAAAAGACTTCGAAATTCTTCCTCCAGACGTGCTCTCGGATCATCCGGATATTCCAGATTTGCATTTTGAGTTTGTGGGCGTTCTGCTTCCAGGGCTTGTGTTTCTGTATTTTTCAGTGAATCTGCATTGGCTTTTACATCCTGCAATGTTGTGTTTTCTGAAGCACTCCCGCTCTTTTTCGGTAAAGCATTTGCATTCTCCGTATTTTTCTTATCCGTTTTTGTTTCACGTGAAACATTTTGAGCTGATTTTTTCCCGAATGCTCCTTTTTCTGTGTAAAGGTCCTTCGCAGCATGGAAATCCACACTCACATTCGCCTTCATCCCGGATATACCATATCTCTGTTTCAGAAAAACAATCTCCTGCTCCCGGATCTCTTTTGACATTTCCTGTTCATAATTAAATTTAGGCTGTCGGATATTTCTTGGCTGAAGTCCCAGGATCACGCTTGCAGAGTACTCGATTCCTCCCGTCTCCTTAAAAGAATCCATTCTCAGAGATCTCTGTTCCTCCCGGTAAGACTCTCTGTTCAGGGAACTGATCACAAAAACCGCTAGGTCATACTTGTTGGAAAGGCCGCTGAGCTCATTGATATTTTCATCATTTTTCTGCCGCTCTGTAGCGTTTCTGTTTCCTGTGCAGGAAGAAAGGATCTGCAGGTAATCTACAAAAACCACCGGTTTTTCTTTCTTTTCGTTCATGAACATTTCCACATCCTGAACGATATCCCGACCCGAAACAGAAAGCTTTTTACGCTCTTTTATGTACATCTTGTCAAAACTGCCGCTGATCTCTTTTCCCACCTTTTCTACCAGTTTCCAGTCTTTCTGTTTCCCTGTATTGTTTTCTTCTCTGAGAAACCAGTCCGCGGTCAGGGAGCTGTTCGGATACCGCATATGAATGGCACGGTTTAATATTTTTGCCTCCATACGGACAGATGGCATCTCCAGGGAGTAAAACAGTACCGGCGAACCGGCTGCCGCAATTTCTGAAGCGATCTGCAGCGCAAAGGTACTCTTTCCCATTCCTGGTCTTGCGCCGAGAAAAGTAAGTCCTGCATAAAGTCCGCCGCCAAGCATCTGATCCAGCTTTTTGATCCCGGTAGGATAATGCTTTACAGTTCTTCTTCCACTGGCCGGTTTAAACCGTTTCAGTCTCTCTGAAACAGAAATAAAATTTCCGGATGCCTGTTCACTCATACTTCTTCACCTCCCCGGCCATTTTGTCTTCAAGTCCCTGAGATAAACGTTTCATAGACTCTTCCATATTTTCCAGATCAATAAAAAACAGATGGATCACCAGTGTATGACCATAAATTTTTGTTTCAAAACGGTCCCTGATTCCCTCATACTGGTATGAATACTTTGCTTTCGGATAGAGAAGCCAGATCTCCTCTGCCTCATAACGGCTTGCATATGTAACCATCTGATAAATATCATTTCTGGCTTTTTTATTGAAGGCACTCCATCCTTCGTTTTTCATATCAGGAAGGCTTTTCCATTTTGTATCAAGGATAACAGTTCTGTTTCCTTCCCCTTTTTTCATTACAATATCCGGTCTCAGCTGAAAATCCCGTGGTTTTTCAAACAGATAATAATTTTTATCCTGGGAAGATACCTCCCAGTTTTCTCTGAAATATTTTTTTATCTGACATGCCACATAATTCTCAAAAACTTCGTCCATGGCAAATAATATGGATCTGCTCTTGATCCCATCTGAAAAATTGAGGAAGCTGTTTCCCTGTAAGATCACTTCTGTCCACTTCATGATCTTCTCATATTCTCTGGAATTCCGGTCGATCCTTATCTGTGCAAAATCCTGGCGGTAATCCACGGATTCCTGTATCCCGTCAAAAAACAGAAGAAGTTCTCTTGCATCCTGTTTATTCTTCCCATCTGTGGTAACTTTCTGCAGTTTCTTTAACGTAGTTTTTATCAGTCGGTTCTCTGGCCGGTTCTTTGTAAATTCCTCATACGTCACATAGAATCTCTCTTTATGTGCGATATTTCGACGGATATGGCCTGACACCTGGAGCTTTCCGCGAAAGCATCTGAGGTTATCCGTTTTTTCTTCATATGCAGAACGAAGTCCCCGTTTCACCAGCATCTGTGCCTCATCAAGATACATCCGGATATAAGCCTCAAACAGTTCCATATCCCCCATTCCAAGAGAAATCTGGTTTATCGCTTTTTCCGTTAACCTGTAGGTGCTCTTAAGCATCTCCAGATAGATCTGTTTCGTCCGATCCTCACTGCCGCCAAAATAAATCTTTGGCAGAATCTGAAGCCGCAGTCCGCTTTTCAGTTCCAGCTCTCCTACATACTTCTGGATTTTGACAACCGGGATGGAACACTTTTTTTCATAACTGTATTTATACTGGATCGTTGCCGGAGCTTTCTCATCTTTTTTCAGAGTTTTTCCCAGAGTCTGCACATATTCTACCAGACAATCCATATCTTTCTCCGGAAGAAAAACATATCCTTCTGCTTTTTCACTGCAGATCTCGTCATATTCTTTTACAGTTTTTACTCGTTTTTTCATAACGTTTCACGCTCTGTCATCAATTCTTCCGGGATGGTTCATAGATCTGGATATAACTTTCTGCATAGTCAAAAGCCTTCTCATTGATCATGTATCTCTTATGCTGAAGCATATCTAGCATATCCGTTTCCAGTTCTTTTCCAAATAAGGTATGTATATCTTTTCCGTTGTCTTCTACTATAAATTTGTAATTGCGGTTCCTTTTCTGATTATCACCCAGCACCATTGCGATCTTCTCGTAATCATCAAAGAAATATTCCTGAAGCAGCGGAAGTACAGATTTTTTGAAAATATTTTTTAATCCATCCAGAGTTGCATTCTCCTTAAGGCCGCAGAAATAAGCATGTCCGATGGCATGCTCACGGTCATACAGAACCTCTATCCTCTGATTGATGATTTCCAGAAGTTTCTGTACATCTATGATGATTTTCCCTTCATTACCTGCTGCATTGCCTGTTTTCTCACCAGCTGTGGATGCATTGCCCGCTTTCTTATCAACTGCATCCGGCATTTTCGGCACTTCTATCTTTATATCCTTCAATACCTCTGTATCCGGCATCATCTCCACAAAGGAAAAACGTCTGCGTAATGCAGTGTCCAGAAGTGCAATAGAGCGGTCTGCCGTATTCATCGTTCCGATGATATATACGTTGGAAGGAACACTGAACGGAAGCCCGGAATATGGAAGGATAACACTTCTCTCATCCGCTTCTCCCTTTCTTTTGGATTCCTCGATCAGTGTGATCAGCTCGCCGAAAATACGGGAAATATTTCCCCTGTTGATCTCATCAATAATGAAGACGTATGGTTTTTCGCTTTCTTCTTTTGCTTTCTCGCAAAATGCTTTGAATACGCCCGCTTCCATGGTGTATTCCAGATTATCCGATTTTTCCGGCTTTTGTTCCTCAGACTGGTTCTGTCCATCCTTTTGTTCTTTATCCAGCACCGGACGGATTCCCTCTATGAAATCCTCATATCCGTAAGACTGATGAAAAGTGGTAAAGCCGATTCTTCCTTCCTGTTCCAGTTCATGGTATCTTTCCATGATCTTGCTGTGATCCAATTCTTTCAATACATCCAACGTATAAAATCTATCACAAACCGACATTGCATATGCAGCGGTTGTATATGTCTTTCCTGTTCCAGGAGGTCCATAAAGAATCATATTTTTTGTTGTTTTTAACGGCTGAATATCTTTTTCGTTATCCGGATAATTTTGAACATATCTGTAATATGCAAGCAAGCTGCCTACACCATTTATTACTTCTCTTTTCAACTGTCCTTCTGTCCTGATTTTTCCATCTTCTGTTTCGGATTCCACCAGATAACAAAGTTCTATATCTTTTCCATCATTTTTTGCAGACTCTACTCTTTTATTTGCAATTCTACTTATATTCTTTTGTTCATCATTTTTAAGTTCTTCATCCTTATCATTATGAACAAATATGGTTTCCGGATCTGACATTACTTTTCCACCATATAAATTTTTATACAGGTAACAAAGATCTAAATCTTTTTTCCATTTAACATTTAGAAAACTGTAATATTTTTCTCTTCTTTTTTTCTTGTCCTTTAATGTATTTTCATTATCCTTTGTCAGCGAATCGTGTAAAATACCATCCGTTATGCCTATGCTGATACAATAACGAGCTTTCTTCTCAGGACTTCTTTCCCCGTAAATTCCAATACTTATCTCGGGATCAGGTGATGCTGCATTCATATCCGCAGTTAAATATCTCGCAACATATTGATAGTCAGCACCAAAAAGTTTTTTATCACCATCTCTGTTCCAGGTAAATCCATAGCTTCCATATATCCTGCATATTTCATCTGCGATCATATTCATACATTCGCAGACTTCTTCCTGTCTTTCTTTTTGTCTGTCCTTCTCTGGCAAAGCTCTCTCTTTCCCAAGATCACGGATATAATCCAGTACTTCTTTATACATCTATGCCTGTTTTCTCCATTTCTGTGCTTTTTCATCCACCGCAGCACCAGACTGTTAAAAGACTGGACCATATATTTCCCTCTGTATCCCTGCAGTTCTTCATCCAGCCTCCGGCAGACTTCTGTATCTGCACTCGGGAGCTTTACTTCTATCAGAAGAGGAACTTTTCCATCAACCAGCCGAAGAACTTCTGAAAGAAGCGGGATCTTTTCCCCGGTTCTGCTTAACCGGTAAGTTCTCATACGGGCATAATCCGTCTCTTCCACTTTTCCTTTTTCTCCGCATATTCTTCTGAAATCATCATCATGAAAGACAACCAGCTTTCCATCTTTTGTAAGATGCACATCCAGCTCAATCCCATAGCCGGCTTCTATCGCCGCCTGAAACGCCGGGATCGAATTTTCCGGGATTCCCTTTTTTATGTCATGCAGCCCCCGATGAGCCCATTTCACTCCAAAAAACGGATGTACCCTGCGTCTCCCCGACAATCTCGGTGCGAGCAAATACAGCAGAATTACATTTCCCAAAAGTAAAACCAACAGAACGATCAAGATCCCTTTCATCATAACCACCATTACTCCTTATTCTGTAATGAATCTTATTTTTTCTTCCATCAACCGTACTTTCATTTCATTTCTTAAAAAGATTGGCTCACCGTCTGTATGTATCGGCAGTGTACTGCCTGTAGAAACTTCTGCACTGCGGCATTGAAGGATCGTAACGCCACGGAACTTTGTATGCTTTCCAAAGAATGCCGTCGGCAACAGACACAGAATCTTCTTTTTGGAGAGGTCTGCTGCCACCATGATATCCAGCTTTCCGTCAGACGGAGATGCCTCCGGGCAGAATTTAAATCCGCCACCTTCGTATTTCTGATTCATAAATGCCGCAAAATATGCACGTTCAAACCGATGCACACTTCCGTCATCCAGCCGGATCTCCATCCTCACCGGCTGATCCTTCAGCAGCCGGTTGAGCGCAACCACTGCATAACTCAGCTTTCCAAGCTTTAAGCGGTTTAAGATCTTCTTCCATTTTGAGATGCACACTTCATGGCACACTGCCGCATCAAATCCCATCCCCGCACTGACCAGGAATCGTCTTCTTTTCCCACCAAGTACCAGCTCTCCCACATCCAGTTTCTCAATCTTTTCCGAGTTCAGGATCAACTCCAGTGCCTTTTTTGCATCTTTCGGGATCCCCATGCCTCTTGCAAAATCATTACTCGATCCGGTAGGAATATATCCAAGCGTTACTTTAGACGGATTTTTAATTCCATTGATCACTTCATTCAGTGAACCATCCCCGCCAAGCACAATCATCGTATGCTCTTCCTCATCTGCTGTGATCTCAGTTGCGATCCTTTCCGCATCTTTTTTTCTGCCGGTCATTCTGACTTCATAGGAGACCCGCCTTTTTTTCAGTTCCGGCTCAAGCTGACTCCACAGCAGCTCTCCCTGTCCTGTTCTTGATTTTGGATTTACAATAAAAATGTAGTCCATCAATTTTTCTCCACTTCGCACAATGTACTTTCCAGATATTTTCCAAGCGAACGGCTCATATTTCCTTCAAAATCAGCTTCTCCGTTTCTCAGGCACCACTCAAATACATTTCCGATCACGATCATTCTGATATCGGTCGTAAACTCTTCAATGCTGACATTCAGCTTTACCACTCCTGCTTCGATCGCCTTCTCCACATACGTCTGCACTGTCACGATCGGATAGGGACGCTCTGTTCTGATTGCTGCATTCAATGCCTGGTTCTTCGTATCGTAATACCCCGACATAAATTCCACGCCCAGTTCCCGGCAATACTTCACATAATTCATGTAGACCTGAATGATTCCCTGCTCTACACCACCTGCATTCTCCGGGATTTCCAGCAGATCCGGGTTGATCGTCGGCTGTTCCTCAATATAGTAAGACAGCAGATCATCTTTTGTCTTGAAATGATGATAAAAGCTGCCATTGGAAACTCCGGCCTCCTCACAGATATTTTTAATAGAAAGTTCTTCATACCCTTTTTTCTGAAGGATTTTCTTTGCTGCCTGAAAGATCTTTTCTCTCGTTTCCTGCGATTTACGCTGCTGCCTGGAAAGTTCTACTTTTTCACTCATTAAAATTTACACTCCTGTATGAATTAAAAAGAAATTCCAGTTTACGACTATCCTCAACTTCTACTTTGAATTTCTTCTTATGATGCACTCAGTATAGCACAAATACCGATTGGTTTCAAGAAAACCGAGTATACTCTGTATTCTACATGCAAACTGTCCTTACCTATTGCTTTTACACACTGCACCCAGGTATTTCTCCTGCAAGCCTTTATAACTGATATGCTGCAAATGCAGATGGCATCGGATACTTCTTTTCCAGCTCTTCTTTTTCTGCAAATATCACCTGCTCACTCCATATCTTCTGATCCAGTTCTCTTTCCAGCTCATCCACGATCACTTCGTATCCTTTCATCTGCCATTCTACATGACTGAAAATATGCTTTGCATCCGGGAGCTTTTTCACCCGCACCGGAGTCAGTCCCAGTGACTTGGCATATTCGATCACTTCCTTCTGCTTCAGATGTCCTTCTACATTTGGAAATTCATATAAGCCGGCAAGCAGACCTGTATCCGGTCTTTTCCGGATTGCCACTTCTTCATTATCACAGAATCTCAGGATCGTCTTTTTTTCAACTCTTCTTTCTTTTGCTTTTTTCTTTACCGGATACTCCAGTTCACATCCATCCCGGTGTGCAAGGCATAAATGACTGACCGGACAGATCTCACACTTCGGTTCTCCTCCCGGCAGACATACGATTGCCCCCAGTTCGATCAGTCCCTGATTAAAATCTCCCGGTGATTCCTTTGGGATCACCTCTTCCAGTAAACTTTCCACTTTTTTCCTTGTTGATGCTTTCAGAATATCATCCGCATCTTCCAGAATCCGGGACACAACCCGGAATACATTTCCATCTACTGCAGGCTTTTGCAGATCATAGACAAAAGAGCCGATCGCTCCTGCCGTATAATTGCCAATCCCTTTCAGTTCCCGGATTTTCTCATAAGTTTCAGGAAATTTTCCGCCATACTGTTCCATGATCTGTTGTGCAGCAAGCTTCAGATTTCTTGCCCGGTTATAATATCCCAGCCCTTCCCAGAGCTTGAGCAGCTTATCCTCTTCCACATTTGCCAGTGTTTCTATATCTGGCAGTTCTGAAAGGAATCTTTCATAATAAGG
>ERZ827498.4916-NODE-4916-length-10095-cov-2.684661_pt1 | contig 10095 bp, 8 predicted proteins | sample MGYA00519865_ERZ827498 | MGnify/ENA primary metagenome ERZ827498 (study PRJEB31778, sample SAMEA3449328) | human gut metagenome | biome: human gut; feature: human-associated habitat; material: faeces | place: United Kingdom | collected 2010/2012 ...
CAAAATTATATTAAAAATTATTATAAATTTAAAGGAGGATGGATATAATGTCAAATGGTATACTTTCAAAAATAAAAAATATGTTAACAGAAGAAGAAGATTACTATGATGATGATGACGAAATGGAAGCAGAAGTAGACGAGAGAGAAGATGACTTAGAAAGAAACGACATGAGTACAATAAGAACTAGTACTAGCAAGGTAGTAAACTTACATACTTCAAATTCTATGAAAGTAGTTATAGTAGAACCTAAAAAATACGATGATGTAACTGTAATAGCAGACCACTTAAAACAAAAAAGAACTGTTATAGTAAATCTTGAAGGATTATCTCAAGATGTAGATACTAGAAAAGCGATATTCTATTTTATGAGTGGAGCAGTTTATGTGCTAGATGGTAGCATACAAAAAGTATCTAAAGCTATATTTATATTAGCGCCAAATAATGTAGATATAGACGCAAATATAAAAAAGGAATTAGAAAGTAAAGCTTTTTTCCCTTGGCAAAAATAACATAATAAAGGAGTTGGAATATGGGCGTATTGGCGATATCATTAGTACGATTATTAGACGTAATATCATTCATAATTGTTATACAATGCGTATTAAGTTGGATACCTTCAATTAGAATGAGCAAGATTTATGAGGCATTAAGTATAATTACAGACCCAATTGAAGAACCAATAAGACAAGTTCAATATAGATATGTGTCACTTCCAATAGATTTTTCACCATTAATAGCTATTTTATTAATACAATTAATTCAAATTCTGGTAGGTATGGAAAAACTAAGACTTACAGCACATATCAATGATATAGAACTTAAAAATAAAATGTATAAAGTGATTGATAAAGCAAATAGCTGTCTAAAAAATTATGATATAAGAACTACAGAATTCTTGAATCCATTTGAGATTAAAAATGCTAAAGATATTTTAAATTCAGAAACAGATTTAAAATATAAAGTAGATGGAGGATATCAAAATGCAGAGAGACAACTAATATATATTTTTCCATACTATATGGAAGAAGATGATATAGAAAGTAATCTAAAGGTAATACAAATTGAAGGTAATTTTAAATTTAAAAGTATTTCACATAGAGATTATTTAGGAGCTTTATTAAATTTAGGTATAAAACGAGAAAAAATTGGAGATATAATAATACACGACAACTTTTGTCAGGTTGTTGTAAGTGAGGATATATGTGATTTTATAATTATTAACCTAGAAAAGGTTTCGAAAAATAAAGTCAAGGTAAAAGAGATAACTGTAAAAGATATCATAGAGAGTGAACAAAACTTTAAGGAGATATCTTTTACAGTTTCGTCTTTAAGGCTAGATTCTGTTATAGGTGGAGTTTATAACTTATCTAGAAGTGAGAGCCTTAAGCTTATAAAAGGCGAAAAAGTACATGTAGACTACGAAAAAATAATATCTCCGTCTAAAGAAATTAAGACAAACAGCCTGATATCTGTTAGAGGACATGGAAGAGCTATTATAGAAATAGGCGATATGACTAAAAAAGGAAGAATTAAAATAAGAGCAAAAATTATTATATAAGCAAATTATAAAAATAAAAAGAAAGGAGTATGTCAAAACTATAAGTAAAAAATATATAATAAAATTATGGATTTTGGCAATAAATTAGAGAATGATAACTCCAATTGAAATACAAAATAAAGAGTTCAGAAGAACATTTAGAGGTTATAACGAAGAAGAAGTTGATGAATTCTTAAAAATAATAACTGATGATTTTCAAAGCTTGTATAGAGAAAATATGGACCTTCAAGAAAAGGTAAAATTATATCAAGAACAAGTGAGTAGATATAAAAGTATAGAAGACACCCTAAATGCAACTTTAATTACAGCTCAAAGTGCGGCTGAAGACACTTGCAGTGCAGCAAATAAAAAAGCAAAAATAATAGTCGAAGAAGCACAACTACAATCGAAGCATATAATAGATGAAGCTAATAATCGTATACTAGAATTAAAAAAAGAATATGATGATTTAGTAAGGGAGTTTAAAGTATTTAGAAATAAATTTAAGTCACTAATAAAAGATCAAATGGATACAATAGATGAAATTTTCTGTGATGTAGATGAGAGTTGTGAAATTCCATTTAGAGAATGTAGCTATATGAAGGAAGATATAGATGATACAGCAGAATTATTTACAGAAGAAGTTGAAGTTGAACCTGAAGAAATTGTTGACAATATTATTTTTACTAAAGATGATGATGACTCTGCAGAAAATGCAGTTACAAATAAATAAATTTTATATAGTTTATTTTGGAAAATTTAAAATAAAGTGTATAAAAACATAAATATTGTAAATAATAAAATATATAATAAGATTATGAATTAATTATGTTTTTTATTGACGAAACAAACTAATTATTGTATAATTATCAAGTATAATTGAAAAATGAAAAAATAAAAGCTGTGATAGAGAGAGTAGACTTTTAAGTACTTTACAGAGAGTTGGGTTAGGTGAAAGCCAATATTTATGAGAAAGTTGAAAATCACTCTGGAGCTGTAGGCTGAACGATTTTATCTATTAAGCTGAGCCGGTTAGTGCCGTTAAACTATAGAGTGTTACATATTATTTATTTTAATATGTAAAATTAGGGTGGTAACGCGATTATAACTCGTCCCTTTGTATAGGGAGGAGTTTTTTTTATTGGGTAAATAATTGAATATTAAAATAAATAATAGCAATTATAATTTAATTTGAGAATTGAAGTTATTAAATATATATAGTGGTGTATGTAAATATTTAATAACTAGCATGAATATGTATAATTTGAAAATTAAGAAAAGTGAGTAAATAATATCAATTTAAAAAACAAGAAAGGGTGATATTATGGCTAAATTTAAGCCTCTTGTTGACTCTTCTGTCAAAGATGCAGAAGCAGAAGTGTCAAAATATTGGAAAGACATAAACATATTAGAAAAAACATTAGAAAAAGGTGAAAATGATCCAAGTTACGTATTCTACGAAGGACCTCCAACAGCTAATGGTAACCCAGGTATACACCACGTTGTAGCTAGAACATTAAAAGACTGGGTTTGTAGATATAAAACTATGAGCGGCTACCAAGTTCAAAGAAAAGCTGGTTGGGATACTCATGGTTTACCAGTTGAGTTACAAGTAGAAAAAGAATTAGGACTTACAAATAAACAACAAATAGAAGAATATGGTATAGCTGAATTCAACCAAAAATGTAGAGAATCAGTTTTCACTTACGAAAGTAAATGGAGAGCTATGACTGAAAGAATGGCATATGAAGTTGATTTAGACAATCCATATATAACTTTAGATAATAACTATATAGAATCAGTTTGGTGGATATTAGACAAATTCAACAAAGAAGGATATCTATATGAAGGACATAAAATAGTGCCTTATTGCCCAAGATGTGGAACAGGTCTTGCTTCACACGAAGTTGCACAAGGATACAAAGAAGTAAAAACAAATACAGTAATATGTAAATTCAAGAAAAAAGATGCTGAAAATGAATATTTCTTAGCATGGACAACTACTCCTTGGACTTTACCATCAAACGTTTCATTAACAGTAAATCCAGAAGTAGATTATATAAAAGTTGCTAAAGATGGTGAAGTATATTATCTTTGCCAAGACTTAGCTAACAAAGTATTAGGTGAAGACTATGAAGTATTAGCTGAAATGAAAGGTAAAGATTTAGAACATGTTGAGTATGAACAATTAATGCCTTTCGTTACAACTGAAGAAAAAGCATTCTTTGTAACTTGTGGTGATTATGTTACAACTGAAGATGGTACAGGTATAGTTCATACTGCACCAGCATTTGGTGAAGATGACTATAACTTAGGTAGAAAATATAACTTACCAGTTTTACAACCAGTTGATGAAAGTGGTAAATTTACAGCAACTCCATGGGAAGGTAAATTCGTTATGGAGGAAGGCGTAGACGTTGAGATAATAAAATGGTTAGCTCATGAAAATAAATTATTCTCTAAAGAAAAAGTAGCTCATAACTACCCACACTGCTGGAGATGTCAAACTCCACTTGTATACTATGCTAAACCAAGCTGGTATATAGAAATGACAAAATTAAGAGACCAATTAGTTGCAAACAACAACACAGTAAACTGGTATCCTAAATTCGTAGGTGAAGGTAGATTTGGTAACTGGCTAGAAAATGTAAAAGACTGGGCAGTATCAAGAACTAGATATTGGGGTACTCCACTAAACGTATGGAGATGTGAATGTGGACATACTGATTCAGTAGGATCTAGAGCTGAACTTGCAGAAAAAGCTATAGAAAATATAGATCCAGCTACAGTAGAATTACATAGACCATATGTAGATGATATTCATATAACTTGTTCAGAATGTGGTAAACCAATGACAAGAGTAAAAGAAGTTATAGACTGCTGGTTTGACAGTGGGGCTATGCCATTTGCTCAACATCATTATCCATTCGAAAACAAAGAAAAATTTGAAAGATTATTCCCAGCAGATTATATCTGTGAAGGTATAGACCAAACTAGAGGATGGTTCTATTCATTACTTGCTATATCAACATTTGTAATGGGTAAAGCACCATACAAAAACGTACTTGTTAATGACTTAGTTCTTGACAAAAACGGTAAAAAAATGAGTAAATCAAAAGGAAACACAGTAGATCCATTTGAATTATTCGATAAATATGGAGCAGATGCTTTAAGATGGTACTTATTATACGTATCACCACCATGGACTCCAATCAGATTCGATGAAGCTGGACTTAGAGAAATACAAAGTAAATTCTTAGGAACTATGAAAAACGTATATAACTTCTTCACATTATATGCAAACACTGATGATATAGATCCAAAAGACTTCTTCGTTGAATATAAAGATAGACCAGAACTAGACAGATGGATATTATCTAAATACAACAGTTTAGTAAAATCAACTGTAGAAAACTTAGAAATATTCGAAGTTAACAGAGTTATAAGAAATATACAAGCATTCTTAAATGACGATTTATCTAACTGGTATATAAGAAGATCTAGAAGACGTTTCTGGGCTACTGAATTAACAGAAGATAAAAAAGCTGTTTACAATACAACTTATGAATTATTAACTGGATTATGCAGATTAATAGCTCCATTTGCTCCATACATGTCAGAAGAAATGTATAGAGATTTAACAGGTGAAGTATCAGTTCACTTAGCTAGTTATCCAAAAGCTGATGAAAGCTTAATAGATGCTAAACTTGAAGAAAAAATGGAATTAACTAAAGCTTTAGTTGCTTTAGGTAGAGCTTCAAGAGAAGACAGTAAAATAAAAGTTCGTCAACCAGTATCAAAAGTATTAGTTGATGGTAAATATGAAGATGTAATAAGCGACGTTGTAGACTTAATAAAAGAAGAATTAAACGTTAAAGAAGTAGTATTCGCTAAGAGCTTAGAAGAATACATGAACTTCAGCTTAAAACCAAACTTCAAAGTATTAGGACCTGTATTAGGAGCAAAAATGAAATTATTCGCAGGGGCATTAGCTAAACTTAATGCAAATGAAGTAGTTCCTAAATTAGAAGCAGGAGAAAAAGTAACTGTTGATTTAGATGGAGAAGCATTCGAATTCGATAAAGAACATGTTTTAGTAAACATAGATGCTAAAGAAGGATTCGACGTAGCTATGGCAAATAATATATTCGTTATATTAGATACTCACTTAACTCAAGAGCTAATAGATGAAGGATATGTAAGAGAGTTCATATCTAAAATTCAACAAATAAGAAAAGCAAGCAACTTCGAAGTTTTAGATCACATAGAAATAGAATTCAATTCTGATGATGAAATATCTAAAGCCGTTGAATCATTCAAAGATTATATAAAAACTGAAACATTAGCAGTTGAAATAAAATCAGTTGATAATGCTAGCTTTGAAAAATATGACTTAAATGGTCATGAAACAGGAATAAACATAACAAAAAAATAATTTGTTGGTAAATTAAGAAAAATATTTATCTTTAAAAGATAAATTTATAGTAGATAAAAAAGAGTTAATTTGATAGATTTCAGATTAACTCTTTTTTTATCGCATATATGAAATTATATTCATTTAAAAATTATGGATAAGTATAATATATATTTTTTTGAACTTTAAGTATCAAGTACGATAAACTTCAAAAAAATAGACATATTTAAATAGTTTTAGGATAAATAATTTTTTAAAAGGTTATAATTTATTTAAAAAAATATAAAAAAGCCTTCAATATAAAAGAGAAGACTTTTTATCTTAAAGAATCAATTAAGAATCGGGATATCTCTTCATAAGGAAGCTGTTCTGTTTTTAATAAACTTTGAACTACTAATCCATCGACAATTGACATTAATAAAAATGATATAGGATAAGAAGAAGCTTTGAATTTTGTAGTTCTTTGAATTTCTAATTCGAGAGCTTTTCTCCATTGGATATATTTTATTTTAAATTGTTCTCGAAGTTTTTCATTGCTTGTTATCGCTTCACAAATTAGATACATATGTATTCTACCATGGTTTTCTATGTCTGAAATTTTATTTAGTATAACAGATATAAATTCCTCGGTTGTTGAGTGGAAACCTGCATTTTGTAAACACTCTATAAGAGCATTAGTGATTACGTTGAGGTGCATATTAGCCATATCACAGATGATATCATCCTTGCTTGCATAATGATAATATAAAGTCCCTTTGCTGATTCCAACCTCTTTAGCAATATCTGCAAGACTAGTATTTTTTATCCCATTCTTAGCCATTAACTTTGTTGATACATTTAAAATATTTTCTTTCATATTGTTTGGTTTCATTTAAAATAACCTTTCTTTTCCAGAATAAAGATATTCTTATAAATTTATTTAAATTATAATAGTAGATTAAAATAAAGTCAAATTGTTAATTGTAAACGCTTTATTAAATCTATTGACTTTTACCTTATAAAAGAATAAAATATTATTATAATTCGGTCGTATGACCGACTGAAAAAATAATTATATGTAAGTGAGGAATAAACATGGATAAAATCAAAATAATAACTGATGGTTCTTGTGATCTTTCACATGAAGTTTTAAATAAATTTAATATTAATGTAGTGCCACTTGGTGTATCTTTTGGAGAAGAGCATTATACTGCTGGAGTTGACATAGATAATAAAGAGTTTTACGCAAAAATGAAAGAAAGCAAAGAATTGCCAAAAACATTTTGTCCATCTCCAGAAAATTTTTGCAAAGAATATCAATGTGAAGAAGATAAGATAATAGTAATAGCTTTAAGTTCTAAATTATCAGGTACATATAATAGTGCTTCTCTTGCAAGAGATTTATATTTATCAGAACATAAAGAAAAGGACATTAGAGTAATTGATTCTATGACAGGTAGTATTGGAGCTGGTCTTTTATTAATAAAAGCAGCTAAAATGATATCTGAGGGAAAAGATATAGATGAAATAGTTGAAGCAATTGAAAACTTAAAAGAAAAAATTAGTTTCTATGGGACATTAGAAACTTTAGAGAATGCAATAAAAGGTGGAAGAATAAATCCATTAGCAGGTAAAATAATTGGTGCATTGAACTTTAAGGCCATTGTTCAAATAAAAGATGGAGTTGTAAAACCAATAGATAAAGCTAGAGGAGAAAGTAATAGTATCAAAAAAGTTGCTAATTATATAACTTCAAGTATTGAAGATACTAAAGATAAAATACTTTGTTTGATGCATGCAAATTGCCCAGAAAAAGCACATAAACTACTTTCAATAATAGAAAAGACTCATAAATTTGATGAAGTTTATATAAGTGAAGTAGGACCTGTAATGGGGACATATACTTCTGAAGGAGCAGTTTTAGGAGCAGTATTATAAAATTAATATTTATAAGAAACAATAAACTTTACTAAATGTATAAGAAAATTTAAGAAAGATATTGACATAAGTATATCTTTTTTATTAAATATATTATGAAGAAATCGTTCTATATTAGAGCGATTTTTTTTAGAGAAGTATCTTAGGAGGATAAAATGAAAAAAATCGGAATAATTGGAGCAATGGAGAATGAGGTAAAAACTCTTATCCAAATGATGGACATAGAAAAAACAGTAGATAAAGCAAGTTTAAAATTCTATATAGGTAAATTAGAAGGAAAAGACATTGTTTTAGTTCAATGTGGAATAGGAAAAGTAAATGCTGCATTATGTGCACAAATATTAATAAGTGAATTTGGTGTAGACGCAGTAGTTAATACAGGTGTTGCAGGAGCGATACATTCATTATTAGATGTAAATGATATAGTAATATCAACAGAAGCTATACAATATGATGTAGATGCTACACCTTTTGGATATAAAAAAGGTCAAATACCTCAAATGGATAACTCAGTATTTAAAGCAGATGAAAAATTAGTACAAACAGCTTATGAATCTAGTTTAGAACAAGCAAAAGGTGAAGATTTCAAAATAGTTAAAGGAAGAGTTGCAACAGGAGATATATTTATAAGTTCAAAAGAACTAAAAGAAGAGCTTGATAAAGACTTTAATGCTTATTGTGGTGAAATGGAAGGTGGAGCAATTGCTCACGCTTGTACAGTTAATAATATACCATTTGTAATAATAAGAGCTATGTCAGATAAAGCTGATGGAAGTGCTGATGTGACATATGAAGAATTTGTTGATAAGGCAGCTGAAAATTCTAAAGATATAGTACTTAGAATGTTAAGAGCATTATAGTAAAAAATTAAAAATAATATTTATATAAAGAGACAAATAGTAACAGAATTTATTTGAGATAAGATAAAAACTGTAACTTTTGTCTCTTTTTCTTTTTATGTAATTGGGGCTAAATGGATATTTATATAAGATTTTTTCTATTATTATGAAATATATCTATAAAAATTCATTTTTGGAAATAGAAAATAAGACAAGATATGAATAGAATTTAGAATAGCTGTACCCGTTGAAAAAACTATACTATTTTTGAAAGTTGTTGCATATAAATTAGTATAGGTGTAACCGATATGTAACTTTTTTTCAAAAAAGTGTTTTAAAAATGACAAAGTTGTAATATAATTAATAACAAGAAAAGAAAAAGTAACAAAATTGTAACTTTTATAAAAAACAGGAGGGAATGTTATGATTAAGAAACTTACTAGTACAGCAGTGGCAACACTCACTATACTAACCATGATGAATACTGGAGCCGTATTTGCAGATAGCAAAGATGCTAATGAAAAGGAACCAGTAGCCTTAGTAAATGTAGAGAAATTAAATATAAGAAGTGGACCATCAACTTCATATGATATTATAGGATCTTTTGAGAAAGAAGATAGTGTTGACTTAATATCAATAAAAGATGGATGGTATAAAATTAAATTGGAAGATGGGAAAAAAGCATGGACAAATGGACAATATATAACTTTAGACGGAGAAGTAACAGTAGATAAATTAAATGTAAGAAAAGGGCCTGCTATAACATATGATATAGTAGACACTAAAGAAAAAGAGGACAAAGTAAAAATAGTAAATTCTGATGAGAATGGGTGGTATGAGATAGAATTATCAGATGGAGAAACAGGATTTATATGTGGAAAATATATAGAGACTGAAGCTGAAAATAAACATGACTATAGTGATTTATATAATACAAATAAAGATACTTCAAAATCAACTTCATCAAGTAAATCATCAGTAAAAGCTAAAAGTACAAAAGCATCAACTAAATCAAAGAAATCTTCATCAAATGTAGTATCAACTATGACTGTTAGTGCAACTGCATATGCTGGAGATAGTATAACAGCAACAGGGACAACTCCTAAAGTAGGAAGAACAATAGCAGTAGACCCAAGTATAATACCTTATGGTACAAGAGTTTATATACCAGCACTTGGCGGAACATATGTAGCTGAAGACTGTGGTGGTGGAATAAAAGGTAACAGAATAGATATATTTATGGGCAGCGAATCTCAATGTAACTCTTGGGGTGTTAGAAGTATAGAAATACAAATATTAAAATAATATAATTATATATATTGTGTAAAAATAGCTGAAACTCAAATGAGTTTCAGTTATTTTTTTGACTATAATTGTAATTATTA
>ERZ827498.4921-NODE-4921-length-10084-cov-5.395653_pt1 | contig 10084 bp, 10 predicted proteins | sample MGYA00519865_ERZ827498 | MGnify/ENA primary metagenome ERZ827498 (study PRJEB31778, sample SAMEA3449328) | human gut metagenome | biome: human gut; feature: human-associated habitat; material: faeces | place: United Kingdom | collected 2010/2012 ...
TACCTTGCGAGTGCCCTACGGAAAAATGGGATTTCTGGGGTCCCCACAAGGTCGTAAGACCTTGTGGGGAAAGGAGGGCACACCGAAGCGGAAGAGGGCTGCCCGTAGTGTAGCGGAGGGTCTGCCCGATTCAAGTGGAGGTTGTGCCCGACGCGCGGTAAGCGGCCAAAGACACTGTCTTTGGAAACTGCAAGCCTTTTGAAAAAGGCTTGACCGAAAACTTTTACGGTTCTTCTTTGTTGGTTACTGCCGGTGCTCTTCGTCCCACAGCTGTTCGGCGGTGGGCTGCCAGCAGGCGGCGTAGGCCTTGCACTTTTCGCACAGGTGCTCGGCACTTTCCGGCGCCTCCAGATCGGTGGAGCGGGCACCGCTGCGCTTCACCATCTCCGGCAGGAGATCGGGATTTTCCAGCATGGGGCAGGGCCGCAGGTGGTTGCCATTGAAGGGCTGACCCTTGCGGTATTCCAGGAATAGCGGCTGCTGCAGGCACTCCAGAAAGCTCTTTTCCCGGATATTGGCGCCGGAATAATGGATAAAGACGCAGGGCTCCACATCACCGGCCGCATTGATGTGGCAGTAAATGCGCCCGCCGGCCACACAGCCGCCGGCAAATTCACCGTCATTCTGGAAATCGATGCAGTAGAGCTCCTTGCCGCCGGTCACACCGCGGATCTCCCGCACACGGTTTTTCATGTAGGTGCGCTGCTCGGGGGTCAGCAGCAGGTCGGTGGAGGCGCCCATGCCGACCGGCATGTAGTGGAAGTACCAGGCGAAGACGCAGCCCTTGCTGATGAGCAGATCGAGGAATTCATCGCTGGTGACGGTCTTATAATTCTTGGCAGTGTAGCAAATGGAAACGCCAAAGGGGATCTTGTAGCGGTGCATCAGCTCCATGGCGGCCAGTGCCTTTTGGAAATGGCCTTCGCCGCGGCGGCCGTCATTGGCTTCCTCGAAGCCCTCGATGGAGACGGACACAAAGAAATTGCCGACCCGCAGCAGCTCCCTGCAGAAATCATCATCGATGAGGGTGCCATTAGTGAAGGCGTGGAAGGCCATATCCCGGTGCTTTTCGCACAGGCGAATGATATCCTTTTTGCGGATGAGCGGCTCGCCGCCGGTAAAGAGGCAGGCATGGGTACCCAGCTCCTTGGCCTCGGTGAGGACTCGATCCATCTCCTCAAAGGTCAGGCTCTGCTGATGACCGTACTCTGCCGCCCAGCAGCCGGTGCAGTGCATATTGCAGGCGGAGGTGGGGTCCATAAGGATGAGCCAGGGGATATTGCAGCCGTACTTTTCGGCGTTCTTCTGGGCCTGCTGGTAGCCGCGGAAGCCACCCTCATACACCGCGTTGGTGAGGAAGGTTTTGAGGATATAGGGGTCGGTTTCATCCAGGATACGCTGGACATAGTGTGCCCATTTGCCCTCCGGCTGACCTGCGATCATGTGCAGCACCTCGAAGGATTCCTTCTTCCACACGCTGCCCTGGATCTTTTCGGCCATATCCACCAGGTCCTGCGCGGCGGAGGCGGCATCCGCTGTTTTTCCCTTTTGGATGAAGTTTTCCAGCACCTTCTCGAAGGCCTTGCGTTCTGCCGCATGGGCGGCTTTTTCCATCAGTGTCATAGTCAGTTCCCGTTCCTTTCCCGGTAGTACAGGGCAAAGCCCTTTATTTCCTCTTCATTGTAGCGCCGGGGCGGCTCGGAGCCCATCGGCAAAAGTCGGCGGATGAGAAAATTTGGGACAGGGGAGCCAAACTGTGAAACAGCCGGGGGACGGTTTTTCTGTGAAAAAGCTCCTAACCTAAAGTGAACTTTAGGGTTCATAATGAAAATAGCAACAAAATGGAAGGAGAGCGCCTATTATGAGCTTTGCGGAAGTAAAAAAGAACTTTGGCTTTGGCTGTATGCGGCTGCCCATGCAGGGCGAGGAGGTGGACCTGGCACAGTTTAGCCAGATGGTGGACGAATACTTGGCGGCGGGATTCAATTGCTTTGATACCGCGCGGGTGTACCTGGGCGGCAAAAGTGAGCCCGCCTGCCCCCAGCATCTGCCCATCCGCCAATACCTGAAAGATGCAGCAAAGGAGTTTGAGAAGAAATGATGGAATACTGTAGGCTGCCAAGGGGCGAAGAACGCCTGAGCACGCTGGGCCTGGGGCTCTGCGGCAGGAGCCTCCGCACACATACGGCATCCAACAGGATATCGATAAGGAGATGCGATCTTTTGTAAAAAAAAGCCGCGCGGCCCGATGGACCGCGCAGCGATTTTATTCCCAATGGGGTTGTTCCTCTTTGGGCTGGTACACCAGCCGGGCCGCCGGAATGATAAGTGCCCCGAGGGCATTGCCCAGCGCCACCAGCACTACCACCAGCACAGCCTGGCCGCTGAAGATACGGGCATTGCAGAAGTAGAAAATATCAGCGATGGAGTGCTCGAATCCGCAGAGAATGAAGGTGGGGATGCAAATAAGGATGCCCAGCACCGTTCCCCGGGTCTTGTAGATCTCGACGCAGATAAAGATAAGGATGCCGCAGAAGATACCATCCACCAGCAGGATAAGAGGCGCTTTGGTCAGGCGGGCCTCACACAGGGCCAGCACGGCACCGGCCGGTCTGCGAGCCAGGCCCGCTATCAGGCAGCCCACGGCATTACAAGGCAGAGAAAGCAGCGTCTGCCAGCGTTCCTGCCGACTTTGGCCCAGCCAGTAGCCAATTTTTCCGGTATACAGATCGAACCCAAACAGGGTGATGGTGATGAGCCCCACAGTGAAGAACACCGCCCCCACTACACGGTTTTCGCAGCCCAGGTACACATAGCCGCCGATAGAGATCATCAAACCAGCCAGCACGCCGCGCACCGCGCAGGGTAAAAGTTTCATATTCCCGGTCCCCTTGCCTTTGATTAGGATGGAGATAGTATACCAAATTTCGCGGTATTCGTCAAATTTATAACAAGGTTGCCCTTGTTTCCCTATAAAAAGAAGCCAACCGCGGGGGCTGGCTTTCCTTTGTCGTAAAAAGATCACAGGTCCTTGGGGTCTTTGCCGCCAAATTGCCGGTACAGCCGTATGTAGATCTCCTTTTGAAGATCGGCGGGGCAGCGCTCCACTACAATGGCATTGGCAAGGCCCACCACCCGGCCCTTATCATCGTAGACCCAGCAATTGCGGTCGGGTTGGTTGCATTTGCTGCATTGGGGAATGATATTGCCGGGGCCCAACGGCCGGCGGGGGTCCTTGTGCCCCTTTTGCAGCTTGGTAAGGGTATTTTTCCAGTAACGGTGTGGTTCGCCCTCCCGGGAGCCGCAGCAGGCACAGCGGTAATCATACTTTGCCTTCAGCGCTTCCCAGTAGTCAGCATCCATTTGTTCCTCCCGACGCTCCGCCGTAAAGCCCGGATAGCACTCCTCCAGCGTTTGCAGGCGGTATTCCCCGGACTTCATCCCCTCCGAAGCCAAGTCATTGCGCTCCCCGGAAAGGATGCACCAGCCCTGCTGGGCACCCAGGTGCCTAGCCTGCTGCACATCATTCACATCCGGGTAGTACTGCCGAATAAACTCGGTGAGTTCCTTTTTGCTGACGGTGCGGGTATGGGGGTAACCCTGCGCTAGATATACCAGCGTCAGCGCATATTTGGTGTACTGCCCGGCCTGCCGCAGCCGGGGCAGCCTTACCCCCTGGGATACCAGAAATTCCTGGTGGTGCTGTTCAATCAGCCGATAGGTTTCTTCAATCTGTTGGTCGGTCAACCGCATGGGGTCACTCCTTTCCTGCATCTGTTCCTTTCTTTTCAGGGCGCTTTGCATCTCCTGGACAATGGCCACCGAGAGCAGCGGCGGCACCGCATTGCCGATCTCCAGCCGCTTCATACCATCGGAGCCATAGAACCGGTAATCATCCGGGAAGCTTTGCAACCGGGCACCCTCCCGGATGGACATGGCGCGGGAATCCCGCGGGTGAATGCAGCGGGAGGAGGAGGGACAGGCAAAATTTCGGGTGATGGTGGTGGAGGGACGCTCCCACCACAGCTTGGCATAGGTATTGCCGTAGCCGCTTTTGGGGCGGATCTCCTCCGGCAGGTCATCCTTGGATTGACCATCCTGCAAAGTCTGCATAATGCGGATGAGGTGCGCGCCGTTTTTGGGGGCAGCGTGTTCCGTTACCAGTTGCCCGGCACCTGCCCGTACAAACCGCAGAAATTCGTTCTCCGCGACCCCGGCGTAGTGGCTGGCACTCTCCCCGCTTTTTAGTGGGGGAAGGTCTCCTATAGCATCCTTTAGCGTTACATAGGGCTTTTTCCCCGGGCCGTGGGTTGGAACCGGAAAGATGTAGTTATTTTCTCCCTTCATCCCCACCAGGATCACCCGTTCCCGCTGCTGCGGCACACCAAAATCGACAGCATTGAGGATATCGTGGCGCACATCGTAGCCCAGCGCCCGGAACTCGCTTTCCACCCGCTGGAACAGGCGGCCGTGATCCATGCTGAGGATGCCGGTCACATTCTCAAAGATAAATGCCTGCGGCTGCAAAATCTGCAGGATACGCTTATACTGCAAAAAGAGATTCGCCCGGTCATCCATCCGGCGCTTACCCAGCGTGGAATAGGATTGACAGGGTGGGCCGCCTACCACAATATCCACCTGCTGCCCACCCAGGGCCCCGGCCAGCCGTTCTTTGGTTAGGTCAGCGATATCACAATTCAACATCTTTACCCCGGGGTGATTGAGGGAATAGGCCGCTGCAATGTCCTTTTCTATCTCATTGGCCGCCAGGATGCGAAAACCCGGCAGCTGGGAAAAACCGTAGCTCAGCCCGCCCACCCCGGCAAAGAGATCCACGATATGATATTGTTTCATCGTACATCCCTCCTGTCGGGTCGTCCTGCAAAATCTTCTACCAGTATAATGCGCGCCGTCGCCAGCGTCAAGCCGGAGAACAGGCTTTACAGCGCCGTTCCTTTGGTTGGCCGGTACAGACCGCCAAGATCGGCACTCTCCAGCTCCAGCAGCTTGATCTTATTCTCCAGCCCGCCGGCGTAGCCGGTAAGGCTGCCGCCGCTGCCCACTACCCGGTGGCAGGGGATGATAATGGAAACACGGTTATGCCCCACGGCGCCGCCCACCGCCTGCGCCGAAAAATGTGTCAAGCCGCGCTGCCGCGCCAGTTCCCCGGCCAGCGCGCCATAGGTGGTGGTCTGCCCATAGGGGATCTGCAGCAGAAGCTGCCACACCGCCCGCTGAAAATCCGAGCCCACAGGATGCAGCGGCGGAGTAAAATCCGGCTCCCGGCCGGTAAAGTAGGTATCCAGCCAGCGGCAGGCCTCTTCCAGAGCCGGCGTGCGCTGCTCCTCCCTTTGCTGCGGCAGTCCGGCCGCAAAGTACTTCTGTCCTTCCAGCCACAGACCGGTCAGACCCTCCTCATCGGCAGCCAGCAGCAGGCGTCCCAGCGGGGAGGCGTAATGGGTAATAAAGCAGCTCATGGCATATCCTCCTTGCAAGCATTATTATACCATTACTATACCACAAAAGCCCCCGCCTGTCCCGTTTTTCCTCCATGGTTCGGTTTGTTTACAAAAAGCCGCTGGAACGGTAGGGCCGCCGCATGCTATAATAGGGAAAAATAGAGCCGGAAGGAGATGCCCCATGTCCCAGATCACCAAACGCGCGCTGGTGCAGTCGCTGAAAAACCTGCTGCTGGAAAAACCGCTTTCCAAAATCACCGTCACTGATATCACCGAGGACTGCGGCATCAGCCGCATGACCTTCTACTATCACTTCAAGGATATCTACGACCTGGTGGAATGGGCCTGCATGGAGGACGCTGCCAAGGCACTGGCCAACAAAAAGACCTACGATACCTGGCAGCAGGGCTTTATTCAAATCTTCCACGCGGTGCGGGAAAATAAGGTCTTTGTGATGAATGTCTATCGGTGCGTCAGCCGGGAGCAGGTGGAAAAATACCTGGTCCCCCTCACCGATCAGCTCATCATGGGCGTCATTGCGGAGCGTTCCGCCGGGATGACGGTGCGGGAGGAGGATAAGCAGTTCATCGCACAGGTCCACTCCTATTCCTTTGTGGGGCTCATGCTGGATTGGATCAAGGACGATATGCGGGCCGAGCCGGAGCTGCTGGTGAATAAGCTGGCTCTGGTCATCCAGGGCAGCATCAGCGCCGCGCTGGAGCGCTTCCGCACCGATAAGCCCAGCGCCTTTTGACAAAACTTCCGCTTTGATAAAAAATTTCGCAGCTCTTTCCCCGTGATGAGGTTTTTGTCACGGGGGTTTTTCTGTCTATATCATTTTATTTCCGGCAGGGATACAATGGGAGCATCAAAGGGAACGGCGTTCCCGAATCCAATATTACAGGAGGCTTCTTTATGTATTATTCTGCCGGAACCTACGAGAGCTTTGCTCACCCCGAAAAGCCCCAGGGCGTCGATAACAAATCCGCCTATATCATCGGCACCGGCCTGGCCGGTCTTACCGCCGCATTTTACCTGGTGCGCGATGGCCAGATGAAAGGCGAGCGCATCCACCTGCTGGAAAAGCTGGACCTGGCCGGCGGCAGCTGCGATGGCCGCAAGGATGTCACCAAGGGCTTTTATATGCGCGGCGGCCGCGAAATGGATAACCACTTTGAGGTGATGTGGGATACCTTCCGTGATGTGCCCTCCATCGAAACCCCCGGTGTATCCGTACTGGATGAATACTATTGGCTCAATAAGCACGACCCCAACTACTCCCTGTGCCGCGCCACCGTAAACCGCGGCGAGGACGCCCACACCGATAAGAAGTTCGCGCTGGATAAGGAAAGCGCCATGGCCCTTTCCAAGCTGTTCATTACCCCGGAAAAGGACCTGGAGGATAAAAAGATCTCCGAAGTCCTGCCGGAAAGCTTTTGGAGCACCAACTTCTGGCTCTACTGGCAGACCATGTTCGCCTTCCAAAAGTGGTCCAGCGCCCTGGAAATGAAGCGCTACCTGTGCCGCTATGTCCACCACATCGATGGCCTGCCCGACTTCAGCGCCCTGCGCTTTACCAAGTATAATCAGTACGAGAGCATGATCCTGCCGCTGGTGAAGTATTTGGAATCCCACGGCGTCCGCATCGAATACGGCATGGATGTCCGCAATGTCATTATTGAAACAGAGGGCGACAAGAAGGTAGCCCGCCAGATCGTCTATGTGAAGGACGGCAAGGAGCAGACCATTGATCTCATCGAGGATGATCTTGTTTTCATCACCAATGGCTGCTGCACCGATACCTCCTGCTACGGCGACCAGACCCACGCGCCCGATCTTTCTGGCGTCAAAGATGGCTGCGGTGAATCCTGGGATATGTGGAAGGCCATAGCCGCCCAGGCCCGGCACGGCGAATACGGCAACCCCGACGCCTTCTGCAGCGATGTGGAGGCCACCAACTGGATGAGCGCCACGGTTGCCACCGCCGATGAGGAAGTCATCCGCCACATCATGAATATCTGCAAGCGCGATCCCCGTGCCGGCAAGGTGACCACCGGCGGTATCGTCACCGTAAAGGACAGCACAGAAAACTGGTATCTTTCCTGGACCATCAACCGCCAGCCGCAGTTTAAGAGCCAGGACAAGAGCACCGTGCTGGTGTGGGTGTACGGCCTGCACACCGACCGGGAGGGTAATTTCGTCAAGAAGGCCATGCGGGACTGCACCGGTGAGGAGATCTGCCGTGAGTGGCTGTACCACATCGGCATCCCGGAGGACCGCATTGAGGAGCTGGCGGCGACGGCCTGCAATACCACCACCTGCTATATGCCCTATATCAATGCCTTCTTCCAGCCCCGCAAGGAAAGCGACCGCCCCAAGGTGGTACCGGATGGCGCCGTGAACTTCGCCTTCATCGGGCAGTTTGCGGAGACCCCCCGCGATACCATCTTCACCACCGAATATTCGATGCGTACCGGGATGGAATCGGTTTACACCCTGCTGGATATCGACCGCGGCGTGCCGGAGGTATGGGGCAGCAAGTACGATGTGCGTGAGCTGCTGCGTGCCTGCTACTATGCCGTCGATAAGAAGCCCATCAGCGAATTGCCGCTCTCCTTCGGCGAGCGGGAAGCGGTCAAGATCCTGCTGAAGAAGGTAAAGGGCACCGATGTGGAGCTGCTGCTGCGTGAAAGCGGCCTGCTAGAGTGATCCTCTCCCCTTCCCCCGCAGAAAAATATCAGCCCGTACCGGTGGTTCTACCATCGGTACGGGCCTTTTCTTTTGCCAAGGAGGAATATGCTAAGCCCTCCCTCACTCTTCTTCCGTCGTGGGCGTAGCCGGTACTTCAGCAGGTCCTTCCTCCGGTTTGGGCTCGGTAATGGTGGGGATAAAAGCCTTGGCGATCTTCCCCTCCCCGCGGCGCTTGATGTAAAAATACCCGATGAAGCTAAAGACCAGCGCCCCGATGAAATTGACAAACAGGTCCTCCATGGTATCGTACAGCCCGATATCCAGGTACCCGCCAAAGCCCAGCTCCTGCCCGTTTACCGCCACACTGGTGATATCCCCAATGGTCACCGGGATGTTCATATTGGTGGGGTCCAGCATCACGGAGGTGATGCTGTGGATAATGGTATCCTTCTGCATATCCATTAGGAACAGCCGGTCCATGCCGAACTCAAAGAACTCCCACAGCACACCGATGGTCATGGAAAAGCAGAAAGCCACCAGCGAAACATACACCGGTGAAAGCTCAAACTTGATCTTGCTGTTGCGGTTCAGAATATCAATAAGCGCAAAGCCGGTGGCCGCGCATAAAAAGCCGGTGGTGGTGTGCAGAATAGAATCCCAGTTGGGGTAGGTAATAAAGAAGCACCCCAGTTCCCCCAGGATCTCGGAAGCGAAGATAAACAGCAGGATGATGATCTCCAGCGTGCTGGGCAGCTCTATGCCAAAGTTCTGCTGGATAAAAAGCGGCAGCATAAATAAAAACAGCACCAGCAGGCACACAAAGGCGTTTTCGTACTCCCCGCGGATAATGGAGGAAACAAGGGTCAATAAGACGACAATACGCAGGATGAGATACACCGCAAAAACAGTGGGCTTTTTGTGGATCACCGCACGCAGATCGCGGGGAGGCTTGGGGACTTTCCGGTTCTGTTTCATGGTCGCGTTCCTTTCCTTGAGGGCAGTTTTCCCTTTGGATTATACCATAATTCCCCCTAAAAGTAAAGAACCGGGAGATTTTCCGCTTCTCCTTTGGCCGCTCACCTCTTGGGGGTAGAAAAGATTTCACCTCCATGAAGGCGCACAAGCTTTGAGAAAGGCATTCATATGCCCCATCGCGGGAAGTATTTTTGCAAGGTAGGCAACATAAAAAATACAGAAAACAAAATATTGCAAAAAAAGGAGAAGTATCAACGGAGACTTGCTGTAAATGGTGATTTAGAGTACAATTACTTCATCAGTGATATAATGTCATGCATAACAGACAATGTGATTACAGGAGTATACAGACATGAATCACAATACATAGGTAAACCCGGATATGCGGAGTCGGAGATATTTGCGGATATATATGCTGCATTGTATCAGTCGGATGATATAACTGTAGAATTCATAAAAAGTGAATTGCCAGAGCTATATGAAGCATTTATGAAAGTGCTAAAGAGGTAATTATGTTCAAAAAAGAATTTGTTGAAAAAATGAAAAACGATGAGGAACTGCAGGAGTTGCGCAGGAAAGTATTATCCTTCTCCGAAAAAATGGGAGATGCCGCATACATCATCGGAAAAGATAAAAGCTATGAGGATCGGCCGATCTTGGAAGATCCCCAAGAGAGCGGTACAGGAATATATTATACAGGAATCCCACTTGAAATCAGTTGGGTGGTAACATGAAAAAGCCCACATGGATGATGTTCCATGTGGGTTTTCTAATGCCTGAAAGTAGTGCTTGATGGAGTGATGTACATACGGGTAATCCAATGTTAATGCTAAATAATGTATAGAGCAGAAGGAAGGTGAAAGTTAATCTTTATTAATGACACTAACATTAGGATAAAGCGGCTGAATGGAATAGTTGTAGTACAAACGGTCGCACAAGAGCAGCCGAATGTGTAGTGT
>ERZ827498.4923-NODE-4923-length-10080-cov-8.063840_pt1 | contig 10080 bp, 10 predicted proteins | sample MGYA00519865_ERZ827498 | MGnify/ENA primary metagenome ERZ827498 (study PRJEB31778, sample SAMEA3449328) | human gut metagenome | biome: human gut; feature: human-associated habitat; material: faeces | place: United Kingdom | collected 2010/2012 ...
CCTTCCCCCACGCCCCCATCCCCGAAAAAACTTTTGCTCTGGTGATGTCGCCTGTCCCCGCCGCTGTCCGGAGGGCAGGGATGGCGCTGTGTTCCCGTCATGGGCACGACGGGGACAAAAGAGAAAACGCTGGGAAGCCGCTCCATAAGGAGCGGCTTTTTTCGTGGTGGACACCGGGAAAGGGCAAGACCTGATGTTTCAATCAACAGTCGCCCCATCCGCCGGCTGAACTTTAGTCGTTGCGACGCAGGAAGCTACGGATAAAGACAGCAATGTGTTACGCGGCAAGACAGCCCATGAAAGCGCTGTCGCTATCCGTAAGCCCGCTGGTGCGGGCAACGGCTACCGCCTCCGCAGCCGATGGACAGGGGGCGTGCGGACTGTCCCCCTGAAGGGAGAGGTCTCAAACCACAAAGAAAATTTTAATAAAGAAGGCAGGTTGCCTGCCCCGAAACGGGCCGGAAGGAGAGGATGCCGGGCAAAGGCTGGAGACGGCGAAGAGAGGGCCTCAACGTAGCCTCCATCTCCTGTCGGCCACAGGGCATGAAAAAAGGGCGCCCGAGGGCGCCCTTTTTGTCTTTGATGGGGAAGGGGTTATTTTTTCAGCTCTTCTTCGATGGCTTGCCGCATCTCGGGCGAGATCTTCGGATCCTTGAGGCCGGCCTCCCAATGGGCGCGCCCCTTGTCCTTCTGCTGCAGGAAGTAGCTGTAGAGCACGCCCAGGCTGTAACGCACCGTGGCGTCGTCCCGCAGGGCCACCACCTTTTCCAGGGTCGCGGCCGCTTCCTGCGGCTTGCCCTGATTGTGCAGGATGACGCCCAGCATGTAGAGGGGCTGGGGATCGTTGACGTCCAGGGCCACGGCGCGCTGGGCAAAGGTGGCTGCGGCGTCCCATTCCTGGGTGGCCATCAGGTGTTCGGCCAGATGCATCAGGGCATCCTTGTTGGTGGGCTCGGCGGCCACCTTCTGCATCAGGCTGGCCAGCAGGTTCTGTTCCTGTCCCATGCCCTGCGGGGCCGTGGGACGTTCGGTCACCAGATGCGGATTGCTGACACGTTCCTTGATGGTGACGCCCAGCATGACCAGCAGGCTCAGGCCCAGCAGCAGGATGATGGCGCGGGCGGTGAAGGAAAGACGGCTATCAGTCATGCAGGATCTCCATCTGGCGCAGACGGGCATCCAGACGCCGCTGGGCACAGCCCATGAAGACCAGGTACGCGGCCAGACCCAGCCAGACGGCGGCACCGGCCGCCACCAGCCACAGGAAATTGCTGTCCATAGGGCACTCCTTGAAAGCGGGGATCCCGCTTGTATCCGTTGAAAACAGGGCTCACCGAGCCCGGACGGAGCACGGCTCCGCCTGTCCGCTCCCCGGGAGCGGCGCATCCACGGCCGTCATCCCGCCGCATGCGGCGGGCAGGACAGACCGGGGACCGAAAATCAGTCTTCCGCCTGCAGGCGCAGGCTGTCCAGCCGGTCGCGCAGGCCCAGCTGGCGGGTACGCAGCCACACCAGGCCCGCCCAGAACAGGCCCATGGCCGCCACACAGGCGATGGCGGTCAGCTTCATCTCAGGTTCCAGCCCGCCGCCCTTGGAGGCGAACACCGCCGGATGGATGGAGCGCCACAGCCGGGCCGAAAGGAAGACCAGCGGCACGTCCAGAAAGGCCACCACGCCCACTACGGCGCAGATCATGCGCTTGCGCTGGGGCGGCAGGTCCAGGCCGCGCAGCACCAGATAGCCCGCATAGATGAACCACATGACCAGCGTGGTGGTCAGGCGGGGATCCCACGTCCACCAGACGCCCCAGGAGCGGCGGGCCCAGATCATGCCCGTGACCAGGGCCAGACCGGCCAGCAGCACGCCCACTTCGGCAGCGGCCGCGCAGACGCGGTCAGCGGCCGGGGAACGCCGGATCAGGTAGACGATGGACGCCACGAAGACCACCAGAAAGCTGATGAGCGCCCACCAGGCCAGCGGCAGATGGGTATAGAAGACCTTCTGCATCAGGCCCAGCTGGGCTTCCACAGGGGCATAGAAAAAGATCAGCCACTGGCACACGGCCAGGGCCGCACCGCCCAGCAACACCAGCAGCAGGGGCCACACGGAAAAGGCGCGTTGCATCATTCGTCTCCCGAATACATGAAGCCGAACAGCAGCAGTCCGGCAGCCAGAAAGACACCGTCGAAGGCGGCGGCCAGCCCTATCCACGAGGCCGGGCCGTCAGGCGCGGGCGCACCGAACACCTGGGCCGCCACGCCGATCCCCGCCAGCAGCAGGGGCACCAGCAGGGGGAAGAGCACGATGCTCAGCAGGGACTCGCGCGCCGCGCCGCCCTGCGAGAGCGCGCCCAGCAGCGAACCCAGGGCGCACATGCCCCCGTCCACCAGCAGCAGCGTGCCGAGGCCCACGGGCCAGAGCGCGCCTATCTCCTGCGACAGGAAGACCACGGCGGCGGGCAAAAAGAACATCTGGGCCACCAGCAAGAGCAGCAGCCCGGCCAGGGCCTTGCCCAGCCACACGGCCTGTATGGGGGCCGGGGCCAGCAACAGGCCCAGACGCGCGCCGTTGGCCTCTTCCAGCGCATAGAGCGTATTGAAGATGAGCACCTGACAGAAGGCCGAGCCCAGCCAGAACACGGCGCCCGCGCCCTGCGGGCTCATGCGTTCGCCCACGCCCTGCGACAGGCTGAACACGAACAGCAGCAACAGGCCCAGCAGCAGGCCCTGCACCAGCCCGCTGCCGCGGGTGAAGGTCAGCAGCAGGTCCTTGCGGGCCACGGTCAAGGCAAAGGATATCATGCGGGAACCTCCCCGGCAGTGGACGCGGCCACATTCCCCGTGGCCGCGTTGAGCACGGAATCCACGGCGGCAAGGCCCTGCGGCGGCCCGTCATAGGCCAGGCGGCGGTTCTCCAGCAGCAGCAGGCGGTCGGCCAGGGGGCTGTCGCCCGCCAGATCGTGGCTGACCACGATGACGCAGGCTCCTCGCTCCCGGGCGGCCAGCATCTCGCGCCGCACCAGGGCCATGGAATTGACGTCCAGGCCGGTGCCGGGCTCGTCCAGCAGCACAAGGTCCGCGTCCAGCAGCAGCACCCGCGCCAGGTTCAGGCGCTGGGCCATGCCGCGCGAGAACACCCCGGCCCGCTCCTCGGCATGGGCGGCCAGCCCCACATGCTCCAGCAGGGTCAGGAGCTCCGCCCGCGAGGGGCGCAGGCCGTGGGCCCGGGCCCAGAACTGCAGGTTCTCCAGCGCGCTCAGGCCCGGATAGACGAAGGTGGCGTGCCCCAGATAGGCCAGGCGCGGCCCGTCTTCACGGGCGACGCCGCCCGCCCCCGTGCCGTCGAAGATGACCTCGCCCGCCGAGGGACGGGACAGGCCGGCGATGATGCGCAGCAGCGTGCTCTTGCCCGCGCCGTTGCCCCCGGCCAGCAGGGTGATGCTGCCCGCCGTGAAGCGGCAGCTCACCCCTTTGAAGACCACCTTGAGGCCGTAGAGCTTGGCCAGGTTCTCAAGACGCAGCATGATGGCGGCCTCAGGCCTGCGGCCCGTTGTCGGCGGGAGCGTCGCTCCCCGCTTCGGGCGTCTGCTTTTTGCGGCCGCGGGCCAGCATGAGGAAGGGGAACAGGCACATGAGCGTGCCGCCTATCCACATCCAGTTGACCAGGGGCTCCACGCTGAAGCGGATCAGCACCGAGGCGTTCTCGTCCAGGCCCAGGAAGGAGGCATACAGCTCGTTGCCCAGACCGGGGACCACATCCACTTCGGAGAACTGCATGGTACCGAACTTGTCGTACATGCGGCGCTGCGGCTTGAGCTCGCCCAGCAGCGTGTCGCCTTCATAGATCTTGAGGCGCGCTTCCAGATAGTCGTGGTCCACGGCGCGGCCCTGCTGGGCCTCCAGCAGCTCCACGCGGTAGGCACCGGCCTGCTGCACGCCCTTGCCGTTCTGGAAGAGCAGGTCGTATTCCTGCTTGTAGGGGCCGGAGAAGGCCATGCCCAGCACCAGCACCGCCAGGCCCACATGCAGGCCCGCGGCGCCGACGGCACGCCAGCCGCCCTTGCCCGGCAGGGAAGGCAGACTGGCCAGCAGCCCGGCCAGACAGGCCACGGAGCCCGCCGCGGCCAGCAGGGCCACGGGCTGGCGATAGCCCAGGAAGAAGAAAGCGGCGCCCGAGGCCACGAAGGCCCCCAGAGCGAGCCAGAAGCGCGGCGCGTCACGCAGGCCGCCGTCCCAGCGCAGCCAGGGACAGACCATGAGCAGCAGCATGATGAGCATGCCCAGGGGCACGCAGACACGGTTGTAGAAATTGGCGTCCAGGCCGTGGGGCTCCGGCGTCCAGAGCAGGCTGATGACCGGCCACATGGTGCCCACGAGGATGATGACCGAAAGGGCCAGCAGCAGCCAGCAGACCATCACCAAAAAACCTTCGCGGCTGCCGATGCCCGCCAGCTCGCGCCCGCGCGCGGGCACGGAGAAGGCCGCCCAGAAGGAGATCAGCAGGCCCCCCAGCACGAAGACCGTCAGGGGCGTGCCCACGCTGCCGTCACCGAAGGCGTGCACGGACTGCACCACGCCGCTGCGCACCAGATAGGTGGCGAAAAAGGCGGAGATGGTGGTCAGGCACATCAGGGCCACGTTCACGCGATGCAGCTTGTTGCGGCGCTCCTGCACGATGAGGGTGTGCAGGGCCGCCGTGCTGATGAGCCAGGGGATGAGGGAGGCGTTCTCCACCGGGTCCCAGGCCCAGTAGCCGCCCCAGCCCAGTTCCATATAGGCCCACCACATGCCCAGGATGATGCCCGCGGTCAGGAAGGCCCAGGCCAGCAGGGTCACGGGGCGGGTCACACGGTGCCAGCCGTCCTCGCCCTCACCGCCGGAAAGGCTCTGGGCCAAGGCAAGACAGGCGGGCACGGTGAAGCCGCCGTAGCCCAGGAAGAGCAGCGGCGGGTGGAAGATCATGCCGGGGTTCTGCAGCAGGGGATTGAGGCCGTTGCCGTCCGGCGGCACGGGCGACTGCATCTCGAAGGGATTGCTCCAGCAGGAGAGGATCAGGGCGAAGAAGGCCATGATGGCGTAGAAGAAGCCCCAGTACCAGAGCCGCGTGGCGGGCGTCAGGCGCTTGTAGGCGGGCGTCAGGGCAAAGATGCTGCCGCTGATGGCCACGGAAAAGGCCCAGAACAGCATGGAGCCCGGCTGCCCGGCCCAGAAGGCCGTCAGGCGGTAGAAGGCGGGCAGCACACGGTCCGTGTAGCTGGCCACATAGACCAGGCTGAAGTCGTTCCAGAACAGGGCGTGCAGCAGCAGGGCCGCCGCCAGGGAAAGGGCGCCGGTGATGGCCCAGTGGACCTTTTCGATCAGCGCCAGGGCGTCGCCGCGCTGCTGCCAGAGCTGCAGAAGCGCCAGCGCACTGCCGCCCAGAGCACAGATCAGGGTCAGCAGCTGCATGGCATAGGCAATGAAATACATGGGGCTCCTTTGGGCACGCCACGACCAGCCATGGCGGCGCATTTCCGGTGAGGACGCGACCGGCCCCCGAGGCCCGGCCGTGCGTCAGGAAGGGTACGGCCTGCGCCGCCCTAGCTCTTGCGGTTTTCCTTCTGGTACTTGGAAGGACACTTGGTCATGAGGGTCTTGGCCATGAAACGGCCGTCGGGCTGCAGGCCCCCTTCCACGATGACCTCGGCGCCCGCCTTGAAGGTATCCGGCACGGCGCCCTTGTAGACCACGGGCAGGGTCAGGCCCGCATCGTCCTTGTCCTGCAGCAAAAAGCTGGCCCCGGGGCCGTCCACGTTCTTGAGCAGATTGTCGGGGGCCACGGTGCCGAACAGGCGGGCCGCCTGCAACTTGTCGGCCGTGGCGGCCCTGGCTTCGGAGACGTTGAGGAAATAGACGGTATTCTCCGACAGGCCGGAAAAGACCAGATAGCCCAGACCACCCAGGAACAGCAGGGCGGCCACGAGATACATACAGGTGTTTTTCTTGCGGGGCATGGGGTCTCCTTGCATGAAAGAACGTGCCTTTCCCGGCACGAAGCTGCTGCATACCCTAGCACAACCCTGCCTTTTTGACAAGTAAGAATCGCTCCTGATAGGACAGCAAAGCCGCATGAATCCAGTGTGCACGCACGCACACTCCGGCCGGTATCACCGGGCTAGCCTGCCGTATTGGCGAGAGCCGTCAGGGAATCGTCGGGCAGGGAATCCAGGCAGTGGCGGCGGGCATATTCCTGCGTGAAGCTGACGAAGAGCTCCGCCGGGGACGAGAGCTCCTGCCGTGCCGGCCGGTACAGGAGCATGGCGCGTCGGAGCACCGGATAGACAGGGGTGGCCACAAGGCCGAAGCCCCGGGCCAGCAGGATGGAAAAACGCCCGGCCAGCGCGATGCCCGCGCCGGTGGCCGCCAGAGCGAACGCCGTTGCCATGTGGTGCACCGTATGCGCCACATGGAAGTCTTCCTCACCGTCCACATCCGCCGAGATGTAGTGGATGGACTCCCGGCCGACGGCGATGACGTCCGCCTTGCGCACCTGCTCCCAGGAGACGGCCTCCCCTGCCAGCGGGTGCTGGGGCAGCGAGAGCATGTGGACAGACGTTTCAAAAAACAGCTCGCCCGTCACGCCCGCTTCCAGATCACGGGCAGGGCCGTAGCCGAGGTCGGCGCTGCCGTCCACCACGGCCTGCTGGACCCTGGACATGGGCAGATCCACGAGCTCGACCCGCATCTCCGGATACCGGCGCATGAAGCGGTAGGCCAGCAGCGGGATCAGCGTACAGCCCAAAAGCGGCGCCGCCGCGATGCGTACCCGGTGGATGCGGGCATCGTGCAGTTCCGTGGCGCATTGCTCCATGCTGCGGAACACGTCCTGGGCCCTGCTGGCCTTTTCGAAAAATATCTTGCCCGCCGCCGTCAATTTGACGACTCGCCTCCCTCTGTCAAAAAGCTGGACGCCTATCTGGTCTTCCAGATCCTTGACCAGGTTGCTGACCGCGCTTTGCGTGATGTGCAGCGCCGCACCGGCCGCCGTGAAGCTGCGGAGCTCCGCGACCATCAAAAAGGCATCTACCTGACGAATGGTGATATTCATAGTTCATCCCGGGCTGCTGGCGGATTCGTGACGGATGCATAAGCAGAAGTGATGCATCGATCAACAAAAAAAATTGTACATCCCCTGTTTTTTCATGGATACTCCCAAATAAGATCTGATGAATCGTATTTGCTCTAGAGCGTACAGGAAAATCAAAATCATAACAATTGTAGATGCATATGGAAAATGCAAATTCTATACAGCAAAATCCAACAAAGAAGCGTTTTATAATCGTTATATGCCTTTTTATAGGTATTTTTATAGCCTATCTCGACAGAGTGAACGTATCTGTACTTGCGGTTAACGATCCTTTCCTCCTTGAAATGGGCATCAAGGATACGCCCGTACGCATAGGCATGATGATGTCCGTCTTCCTTGCGGCATACGGGATATCCAATGTCGTCCTTTCGCCTATCGGGGACTATCTTGGACCGCGTAAAAGCATGATGCTCTGCATCGTACTGTGGACGATATCCCTCTTCATTGGTGGTATCGCCACATCCTTCATGCTGATCATCGTCAGTAGAATCATACTGGACATCGGTGAGGGCTTTTACTATCCCCTGCAAAGTGTCTTTATCAAAAACTGGTTCCCCAAACAGGAACGGGGACGGGCCAATGCAGCCTGGGTCGTGGGGCAGTCCGTTGCGCCTGCCATCGCCATGCCCTTCTTTGCCTGGCTCATCGGGACCCACGGCTGGCGCATGAACTTCCATGTCTGCCTCGTGCTGGGCCTCATCCCCCTGTACCTGCTCTGGCGCCATGTGGCGGACACGCCCCGCCAGGCCAAGGGCATCAACGCCGCGGAACTGGCCCACATCGAAGCCGGTCAGGAGCAGGCCCCTGCCTCCGCCGAAGAAAAGATCCCCGTTGCCGTGCGCTTCAAGGCCTTTGCGGGCAACTACCGCTACTGGCTGCTGGTGTTCTGGTACCTGTGCCTGCAGTGCATGTACTGGGGCCTCATCACCTGGCTGCCCAGCTATCTGAAGACCGCCCGCGGCTTCTCCTGGAGCGAGATGGGCTGGCTGGCCTCCCTGCCCTTCGTCCTTTCCATCTTCTGCAAGGCTTCCAGCGGCATCTTGGCCGACAAGGTCGGCCGCAGTGCGCCCATCCTCATGTGCGCCATGCTGTTCGCCGGCCTGTGCGTCTACTTCGGCGCCTCGGTGGACAACAAGTACGCTTCCGCCGTCCTGCTCTCCTGCTCCGTGGCTTTCTGCACCATGGGTACCCCTGTCGCCTGGACCCTCCTGCAGAGCCTCGTGCCCGGCTCGTCCATGTCCACGGCCTCCGGCATCATGAACGGTTTCGCCAATGGTCTGGCCGCGCTGGCCCCGGCCCTGATCGGCCTGTTCATCACCCTGACGGGCCAGTTCAGCGGCGGCCTGCTGTGCCTGGTCTTCACCGGTGCGGCCGCGACGCTGGCGGCAGCCATCCTCGTTATCCAGAAATATTAAATAAAATCAAATCAATCCAGACTTCAAGGAGCCTGTAATGAAAATCACCAGTATCGATATCATTGATGTCGCCAACGATTTTTCTTCCGCCACCAGCAAATGGCGCCCCACCGTCGTCCGGGTCAACACGGATGAAGGCATCAGCGGCTTCGGTGAAGTGGGCCTCGCCTACGGCGTCGGCGCCTCCGGCGGCATCGGCGTGGCCAAGGATTTGTCCGCCCTGCTGATCGGCATGAACCCCATGGATACGGAAGCCATCTGGGAAAAGATGCTGCGCAAGACCTTCTGGGGCCAGGGCGGCGGTATCTTCTCCGCAGCCATGAGCGGCCTCGACATCGCCATGTGGGACATCAAGGGCAAGGCCCTCAACGTGCCCCTGTATGTCCTGCTGGGCGGGGACACGGCCCGCCTCCAGCCGGATACAAAAAAGCCGGGGATCATCAGAGCCCCGGCTTTTTGCTGTCTGTGTTTCTGTGGTCAGAAACGAAAAAAGGGTCTGCGTTTCCGCAAACCCTGATTTCCTTTTTGGTGGAGCTGAGGAGAATTGAACTCCTGACCTCTTGAATGCCATTCAAGCGCTCTCCCAACTGAGCTACAGCCCCTCGGCAAGAAGGTACATTGCCAAAAAGCAGCGCCTCTGTCAACAAAAAAATCAAAAAAGTTTTTCCATCTCCCCACCACGACAAAGGGCCGCCCCTCCTTCCCCGCCCGCACGGCTCCCGGCCGGGCCTTTCCTTCCCCGGCCAAAAGCGTATGCTGCGGCCATGAACCTCCTCTATCTCACCGACGTATTTTGTCCCTGGTGCTACGGCTTCGCGCCGGTCATGCGCCGCCTGGCTGCGGAACATCCCGAACTGCCCGTGCGCGTGTTGGGCGGCAACCTCATGGACGAGCCCCAGACCCTCACCGGCATGCTGGAAGAATACCCCACCATCCGGGAATTCTTCGCCCGCCTGCAGGAGACCTCCGGCCAATCCACGGAACATTTCCGCCAGGCTCTGGAACAGGCCGTGGCCGGTACGGGCCCGGACCTGCTCATGCATTCCCCGGCCATGAACCTGCCCCTGGCCGCCCTGCGCCATCTGGCCCCCGGTCACGAGCTGGAACAGATGGAGGCCTTCCAGATGGCCTTCTATGCCCAGGGCCGTGATGTCATGGCCGCCGGGGAACAGGCTGCCATCGCGGCCGCCTGGCTGCCTGCGGGGACGCCCGCCGACGCCCTGACCGCCGCCATGGCGGACCCCGCCATCCGGAGCGCCGCCCGGCATGACGCCGCCGAAGCCGAGGAGGTCATGGGCGAATTCCTCCTTTATCCGACCCTGTATCTGGAGCACGACGGCCAGCGCACCCTGCTGGCCCGCGGTTACAGCGACTACGCCAGCGTCCGGGCCAAGCTGGACGATGCCCTGCACGGTGTCCGCGAAAGCCCCGTCGCCCAGGGCGCGGCCTGCGGTCTGGACGGCAAATGCTGTTTTTAGGGCAATGATGCTTCGTTGAGAGGGAGAGGGGCGTTTTTTGGACAAAAACTGCCCCTCCCCCT
>ERZ827498.4929-NODE-4929-length-10071-cov-3.095248_pt1 | contig 10071 bp, 8 predicted proteins | sample MGYA00519865_ERZ827498 | MGnify/ENA primary metagenome ERZ827498 (study PRJEB31778, sample SAMEA3449328) | human gut metagenome | biome: human gut; feature: human-associated habitat; material: faeces | place: United Kingdom | collected 2010/2012 ...
CCGCCGGAGGCATCCGGCAGTCGCAAATTTGCGACGACCTCTCAGTCAGCTCCCCTGGGAGGGGAGCCTTTTACAGCAGGATGCAGATCATGCCGCCGGTGTTTTCGTTGATCATGCGGCCAAGGGTCTTTGTGAGCTTCTGCCGCGCGTCGTCCGGCATACGCATGATCTTGGCCGTGACGCCCTCGGAGACAAGCTCGTAGAGCGATTTGCCGAAGATGTTGCTCTGCCAGAGCTTATCGGTGTCCTCTTCATATTCGCCGAGCAGATAGTCGATCAGCTGCTGGGACTCCTGCTCGCCGCCGACCATGGGGCTGATCTCCGTCTCGATCTGCGCGCGCAGCATGTGGATCGACGGAGCGCTGGCGCGGAGCTTGACGGCGTAGTTGCCGTTCTTTTTGACGATCTCCGGCTTTTCGAGCTTCGGCGCGCGGGGATCCAGAAGCCACGTTTTGGCATAGTGCGTTTCGCTCACCGGGAAGAACGGCGGCTCCATTTCAAAGTCGATCTTCAGCGCGTGCTCATTGCGCGGGGCAAAGGCGTCGCCCTTGATCTGGTTGTACAGAGACGGCGGAGTACCGGTGATGTAGTAGAGCTCCTGCCCCTTGATGCCGAGCTGCGGCAGGCTGGAGAGCAGCGCCCAGGTGTACGGGTGGCGCGGATCGAAGAACACTTCCTCCACGTTGCCGTATTCGATGATCTGGCCGCCGTACATAACGCCGACGCGGTCGGCGACGTTCGCGACAACGCCGAGGTCATGCGTGATGTAGATGGTGGTGAACTTGAGTTCCTTCTGCAGATCGCGGATGAGCGCAATGATCTGCGCCTGGATCGTAACGTCCAGAGCGGTCGTCGGCTCGTCGCAGATGAGGATCTTCGGGTGGCAGGAGAGCGCGATCGCAATGACGATGCGCTGGCGCATGCCGCCGGAATACTGGAACGGATACTCGTCGAAGCGGTCGGCGGCGTTCTGGATGCCGACGCGCTCCATAAGCTCGATGGCCTGCTTCTTCGCGTCGCCGCGGGAAATGCCCTGGTGCTTTTCAATGACCTCGGTGATCTGCGAGCCGATCGTGCGGATCGGGTTCAGCGACGTCATCGGGTCCTGGAAGATCGTGGAGATCTTCGCGCCGCGGATGCCTTCCCAGTCCTTATCGGTCTTGAGCTTGGTGAGGTCCTTGCCCTCGAACATGACCGAGCCGTTGGTGATGGAGCCGTTGGACTCGAGCATGCCGGTGAACGTCTTGGTGAAAACGCTCTTGCCGGAGCCGGACTCGCCGACGATGGCGAACGTTTCGCCCTCGTAAAGGTCGAGCGACACGCCGCGGATGGCCGTGAGGTAATTGTCACGGACGCGGAATTTAACTTCAATGTCCTTTGCGGACAGAACGATGTTTCTGTTATCTGCCATTACTCTACCCCCCTCACATATGCGTGCGCGGATCGGCAGCGTCGGCGAGCTTCTGTCCCACGATGTAGAGGGAGATGGAGATAAACGCCAGAACGCCGACGGGGATCCAGAACAGGTGCGGATAGCCGTTCATATAAGAGGTATAGAGCGAGATGGCCTGGCCGAGGGACGCGTTGGTCGTGCCGAGACCGAGACCCATGTAGGAGAGGAACACCTCGTAGGAGATGAGCGAGGGGATCTGCCGGGACACATACGTCATGATGACGGAGATGAGGTACGGCAGGATGTTTCTCACGATCATCGTCCACGTCCTGGTGCCGAGGCATTTGGAGGCCATGTTGTACTCACGGTCGCGGATGATCATGACCTGCGTGCGGATAAAGTACGCAACATAGATCCACTCGGTACACGTCATCGTGATGATGAGCGAGCGCATGCCGGCGCCGAGAACATAGGAGAGGATCATGGCGAGCAGCAGGAACGGGACGTTGGAGATGACGTTGTAGACCTCGATCATCCACTTGTCCATTTTCTTGGAGAAGCCCCACAGCGCGCCGATAATGACGCCGACCACCATATTAATGGCGGTGCAGACGAAGGAGATGATGATGGAGTTTCTCGCGCCGGCCCAGACGGCGTCAAAAACCTCGTTGCCGACGTGGTCGGTGCCGAAGATATGCTCGGCGCTCGGCTTTAGGAACTTCATCTCGGCATTGTTGATGTTCGGCGTGTTGATCGGGCTGTAGCCGGACTTTGTCGGCTGAATAAGTGCAAAAATGATAACAGCGAGCAAAAGCACTGCGACGGCAACCGTAAATTTGTTACGGAAGAATGTTCTCCAGACGGACTTCCAGTAGGAATACCGGGGCGCGGCGATGTGCTCGGATTCCATCTCGTCAAAGGTGGCAAACTCAAAGAGGCTCTTATCGATGTTTTCTGTATTCATCTTTACGACCTCCCTGCCTTCTCACTGAGCGAAATGCGCGGATCGACCTTGGTGAGAACAATGTCGCCCGCCAGCACGGACAGCACCGAGACCAAGGAGAACATGAATGCAAGCGCAACGATCATGATGTTGTTGTACTGATTGATGGCGTTGGGCAGCATTTTGCCCATACCGCCGACGGAGTAGATCGACTCGGTGATGATCGCGCCGGTGATGCAGGCCGCAAGAGACGCGGGGATGCCCTGCGCGATGGGGATGATAGCATTTTTGAAGATATGACGGCTGAAAATCTCGCGCTGGTTGAGGCCCTTGGCCTTGGCGAACTTCACATAGTCGGCGCTCATCTGATCCACAACATAGCGGCGCGTCCAGAGCATGAGGCTCGCGATGGAGGGCAGCGCCAGCGAGATGATGGGCAAAATCCAGGATCGCACGTCGCCGGGGCCATAGGTCGTAAAGACCGACGGCAGATTGAAGAGCGTTGTTCCGAGATAGCGGAAGAGATAGATGTACGCGAGTGAGGGCACGGCGATGATGAAGATGATGTACACCATGCCGAGCTTATCGGCAAATTTATCCTTGTTCCGCGCCATGAGAACGCCAAACGGCAGGCCGAGAATATAGGCAAGCGCCATGGCAAGGATGCCCATGATAAACGAGGTTCCGATCATGGACGGCTGCCCCTTCTGCGTTTCATAGGCTGCGTAGTGGTCGGTGAATTTCTTCATGTCCATTCGGTCAAGAACGGACTTATACTTAAGCGAGCCGAAAATGATTCCGGACTCGGCTTCATAACCGGTTTCAAAGGTGACAGGGCGCTTGACCTCGGTGCCCTGCGACTGGAAAAGCACGCGGAGTACGTCCAGGCCCTGATAGGTCGGATAAGAGGTTCCGAAGTTCAGCGTGATAATGTTCTGATGAATCCACGGAAAACGGCTGTCGGTATACAGCAGGTACTTGTGCGTCGTGCCGCTGCCGATGAGAGCCACGCCGCCGGTGGGCGTCGTGCCGAAGCGAAGGCCGCGCTCAAGATCCGGGTTCGTCTCATCCTTGACAGACCAGGGGGTATCGATCACGACCAGATGGGCGAGCCAGTTCGCCATGCGCTTGATGACGGGTGTGTCCTTATAGGCATAGTAACGCCCGCTCTTCGTGAAGTTGGCGATGGTGTAGCCCTGCGCGGAATACTGCTCCACAAAAGCCTGGCTTTCCGGAGAATCCGGCTCGATAGCGGCGATCATTTCCGGGCTGCCGGCTTCATAGAGATTAAGGCAGTAGTCGTTGATGCGGACGTAGTCCAGATAGCCGAGTCTTTTCCACGTGGTGTATATGTATTCAGTTTTATCGTCGGCTTTGCCGCCGAGCTTGCGGTATGTGCTGTCCTCAAAGAAGATGTTGTCACGGGGGATCATCGTATAGACCATCGTAAATACGATGAGCATGATAATAAGGACAGAGAGGAGCGAGCGCAAAAGGCGGCTCCAGATGTAGCCTTTTTTCATAGGGGTACCGTTCCTTACAATAATAGAATAGGTACCGGTCGGCGGAGGGCAGGGGCTCTCTGCCGAACGATGCAAGAGAGAGCCGAGAAGCAAGGCCACTCGGCTCTCCCTATTCAATTAGTCAGTGCTGTGCGTATATGTTTGTGCGAGATTATTCACCCTTGAGCCAGGCTTCTTTCGCGGCATAGTAGTCGTCAGCGAGCACTGGCTCGTCGAGGAGCTGCATGTACTTGAAGTACGGCACGGCGTTGTACGAGGCCTGACCATAGAGGCTGTAGGCGACGGTGAAGGGCTTCACGCGGCTGACGGCGAGAGAGCCGCCGGAGGTGCTGAACGGACGGAGGAAGCCGCCGCTAAGCAGCATGGCCTCTGCCTTTGCGAAGAGCTCAATGCGCTCGTCGCCGACAGCGGCGTCGGCCGCGTCAACAACAGCCTGAACATCATCAAGGCCGATGGTCTTGAGAAGCTCCGCCTGCTCTTCGGACTGATCCTGATCCTTGGTGTTAATGCCGGAGTAGTTGAGCATGTCACCCTTTTCGACATCGAAGCAGCACAGATAGGTCAGAGGATCGCCATAGTCGGGACCCCAGCCGGCGCCGAATGCGAGGTCGGTGGAGTTGTCCACGCCGGTCGGCATGCTGTAGTGGGTGGAAAGGAACGCAGAGCGCGGCTCCAGGAACTGGAGGTCGACCTTCACATATTCGCCGATGGCGTCCTCAATGGACTTCTGCATGGCAAGAGCCATGTTCTTGAAGTTCTCGTTGGCGCCGTCGACAGGAATATCGATGTGAACGGGCCACTCGGAGACGCTGTCGCCCAGCGCTTCCTTGGCGCGCTCGGCAAAGATCTTGGCGTTATCGGGGTTATACCAGGCGTCGTGGCCGTCGTTCAGGTCGATGCCTTCATACTCGGGAAGCATTTCGGAAACGTACTTCTCAACGAGAGAGCCGTAGTTGTGGCCGTCGGAGGTCACAACGAAGGTGTAAGGAACGAGGGTGTTGCGGATAACGTCGTCTGCGAGTTCCTCGCCGCGGGCAATCGCCTCGTAGGCGTGCGCGGAGAAGGCGGCGTAAACGGCGCGGCGGAAGTCAGCGTTCAGAATGGCGGCCTTGGTGTCGGCCTTCTGGGCGTCGGTCTTGCTGGTGGTGGCGACGGAGGGATCGTTGTACAGAGCATAGCTCTGGCGATCCCAGTTGAAGGCGCCCCAGAAGGAGGTGGAGGTGGTCATGCTCTTGTACTGGTTGTCAGCAAAGAGCTCGTCGGCCTTCGCCTTGACCTCGGGCAGGGACTGGTTGACGCTGGTGGAGGTGACTTCGCCGTTCACGAACATGTTGAAGTTCTGGGCGGGGTCCTTACCGTCGGAGTAGGTCACGACAACGTGCTGAACGAAAACGTTCTTCGCGTCGTAGTAGTTGGGGTTGGCGTCGAAGCGCACTTCCTGCGACGGAACGAGGGAGGACAGGATGTAGCAGCCGTTGTAGAGGATGGAGTCGGGTTCAACGGCGCCGAAGTCGGAGCCCTTGGACTCGAGGAACTCGGCGTTGACCGGGAAGAGGATGCTGTAGGTGGTCATGCCGTCGAAGTAGGCGCAGGGCTTGGTGAGCGTGTAGGTGAGCTTGTTGCCATCCGCCTTAACGCCGACGTCTTCCCAAGAGCCGGTGCCTTCGGAGTACTCGCGCAGGCCGGCGATGAGGTCGACAATGAGGCCGAGGGTCTCGCTCTTGGAGTCAGCGGCGTGCTTCATGCCGGTGACGAAGTCCTCAGCCGTAACGGCGTCGTACTCTTCGCCGGCGCTGGTGGACCAAACGGCGTCGTCACGAATGGTGAAGTACCACTCGGAAGCATCGTCGTTGTGGCTCCACTCGGTGGCCATACCAGCAATGAGCTTACCGTGAGGATCCTGAGTAAGCAGGCCTTCGATGAAGTTGTTGGTGTAGTCACCGTTGGAGGACTTGTTCGTGAAAAGGTAGTCCAGCGAGGTGATGTCGAAGGCTTCGATCATGGAGTAAGTGTCCGGACCGGTGTACTCTTCGACAGGCTCCGCGGTCGGCTCTTCAGCCGGCTGCTCGGCCGGGGTCTCAGCAGGCTGTTCCGCCGGGGCTTCCGTGGGAGCCGGGGCAGGAGCCTCGCTTCCGCACGCGGCCAGGCTCAGCACCATGACAACGGCAAGAAGCAGCGCAAGGAATTTCTTCATTGTTTGTTCTCCTCCTTATTGGATTTTCAAACTTTTTTATTAAACGCGGGAAGCGTTAATAAACTTTATGTATTTCCGGCGCTTCAGTCCTCAAAGAGCCGCGCCATGGAAATGCCGAGCTTTTCGCTCATGAGAAAGAGCGTTTCGAGCGACACGCCCTTGACCTCGGCGGCATTGTTCGCCTCGATCTGGCTCACAAAGCTCACGCTCCGGCCGATCGCCTCGGCGAACTGCTCCTGCGTCATGCCGCGCATCTTGCGGTAGTAGGCGATCCGCAGACCGAGTATTCTGAATTGTTCTCTGTAGTCCTCACGCATACATTTTTCCCCTCACGGTAAACCCGTTTACCGGAGCATGGCTAGTATGTACAAAGACCCCCGGTTCGATTTACTAATTTTAACGAGTAAAGCATAAAATAGTAAATCATCCAGTAGTGTGTTTTTCTACACTAAGAGTGTAACATTTCCGTACAGTGGCGAAAATTGTTTCACTGGGACGGACGAAATCCGTCATTCTGCCGAAAAGCGGACGTTTTTCCTCCGGCGCAGCGGTCACTCCGCGCCGCTGATCTCGACGTATTCGCGCAGGCCGTCGCGCATGGTCTCCTCATAAATTTCCCGCGCGCCGGATACGGAGTCGAGCGCGCTCTCGTCGCAGGCGAGCGCGTAGGCGACCGAGCCGTCCGAGCAGGTGAAGGCGTAAAACGGCAGACCGCGCACGCTGCGAAGCTCCACGGCGGTCACGGAGATCGTACCGTCGTCGGCGCTGTCCCATGTGACGGCATTCGACGCCGCTTTTTTGATGGCAAGCGCCGGTACGTCCGCGGCGCCGTCGAGATACACCGCGCGGAGGACCGCCTGGTTGAAGTCGCCGGTATAAAGAAAACTGAAGCGCACGCTGCACTCGCTCTGCGCGGTGCTGCCCGTGCCGCGGAAGGTGATCACGCCGTTGTCGTTCTCCGCCGCCGTGCCGAGCTCCAGCCCGTAATTGCGCAGCAGGCCGATGAGACCGCTGTGCTCCAGAAACGTCCGTGCCGCGTTTTCCGGCTGGGAAGAGGCAAGGAACGCCTCCTGCTTATCGTAATTGTCCGGCGTGAGCGCCGGGGCGTTGGGGTTCTGCAAAAGGAGCGAGCCGTTTTCCGAAACGGAATATGTCACGCTACCCCAGCCGTTTGCGGCGATGTTCGCCGCCACGCTCTCGCCGAGCGCCGTGAGATCCACAGACTTCAAAACGCCGAGCGTCACGGTATCAGGCGGGGTGTAATCGCAGTCGAACCGGTCGACGGAAACGTGCCGCCCGCTGCCGGTCTTGCCGGTTTCGATGGGCGCGGCGGTCTGCTCCGTCTGAAAGGCGCTGCCGCCCGCGCCGGGGTCAAGCTGCGGCACGGACAGGGGCCGGTCCTCCGTATCAGGGGTCTTGTCCCGTCCGGGAAGCAGCAGAATGATGGCAGCGACCGCGGCGATGAGCATCACGCCGAGGAATATCCAGCCCGCAAGCATGACCTTCTTCTGCGAAGCGCGCCGCGCGCGGCGGGAGGTATTTTCTTCCTGACGGGGTTTTCGGTAGTTTTTCATGGTGAGTTCCTTTTGAAGCCTCCCTTGTGTAAAGGGAGGTGGGTTTTGCCGCAGGCAAAAGCCGGAGGGATTGTCAATTTCCGAAGACTACAATCCCTCAGTCAGCTTCGCTGACAGCCCCCTTTACACAAGGGGGCCTTAAAAGCGTTTTAGGATTTTGCTTCGCCCTCGGTCTTGGGCCGGGGCTTTCTGCGGCGGTGGTTATTGCGGCGGGGCTTGTCGGCGCGTTCGGGCTTGTCCCCGGCGGGGGCTGGCGCGGCGCTCACCGGCGGCTTTTCACCGCCGCGGCGCGCGCTGCGGTTTTCCCCGGCGGGCTTTTTCTCGCTGCGCTCCGGCTTCTTTTCCGCGCGCTCGGAGCGTTCGGGTCTTTCGGCGCGCTCGGGGCGCTCGGGTCTTTCGGTGCGCTCGGACCGTTCGGCATTCGCGCCGCCGCGCTTCCGGCGGCGGGAGCGGCTGCTTTTCTTCTCGCCGGAGGGCTTCTCCGCGCTCTGCGGCGCGGCGGACGCGGTGCACACGTCCTCCACGATCATCGACGGCATGATCCAGCCGTTCGTCTCTGGCTCGGCGTTCTCTTCCTTGACCTTTTTGGGCTTGTTGCGGAGAAGGTCGGGCAGGGGCTGACCCTCCGCCGGGCGGCCGCCGGGGATCTCGGCGATCTCGTCGGCATCGTAGGTGCGGATCTGCGCTTCGCCCGGGCCGTCGAGCTTTACCTTGACGTTCTGGCGCAGGAGATTGACGAGCGTGACGCTGCCGTAGCCGTCCTCGGTCTGGACGAACGCGCCGTTTTTCGGCACGTGCTTCAAAAGGTCCTCATACGCCTCCTGCTCATAGCGCAGGCAGCACATCAGCCGCCCGCACGTGCCGGAGATCTTCACCGGGTTGAGCGACATCGACTGCGTTTTCGCCATTTTGGTGCTGACGGGCTGGAAGTCGTCGAGGAACTGGTGGCAGCAGAAGGGCCGCCCGCAGATGCCGAGACCGCCGAGCATCTTCGCCTCGTCCCGCACGCCGATCTGCCGCAGCTCGATGCGCGTGCGGAACACGCCCGCAAGGTCCTTTACGAGCTCGCGGAAGTCCACGCGCCCGTCGGCGGTGAAGAAGAAGAGAATTTTATTCCCCTCAAACGAGCACTCGACGTCCACGAGCTTCATTTCGAGCTTGTGCTTTTCGATGAGCTCCCGGCAGATGCCGAGCGCTTCCTTTTCGCGCTTGCGGTTGAGCTCCGCAATGCGCAGATCGTCCGGCGTGGCGCGGCGCACGACGGGACGCAGCGGCTGCACGCAGTCGCCGTCCCCGACCATGTGATTTCCCTTGACGCACTCGCCGAGCTCCATGCCCTTGGACGTTTCCACAACGAGCGTGTCGCCCGTCCTCGCGGTCACGCCGGCGGGGTCGAAATAGTACGTCTTGCCGCGGCCGCGGAATTTTATGCTGATTACTTCTGTCACGGAATTTTCCTCATTTCCTGATGTGTGAGCGCCGGAGGTCATTTGCCGTCCGGCAGATAGGTGGATAGATAACCGGTCACGTGCTTCGTGCCGACGTTCAATCGGAGATACTCCTCCGCGCGGCGGAGAAACGCTTCGAGCGCAAGCAGCTCCCGCCGGTCGGAAACGAGCTTCACGGCGAGCTCCTCCGCCGCGGTCACGACCTCAAGAAGCTGCGCGTTATCGAGCTTTTCCATCGCCGTGCAGCAGCGAAGAAGCTCCGCGCGGTCGAGCCGCGCTTCAAGATAGCCGCGGGCGCGCTCATTCTCCGGTGCGGCAGTCCCGCCCGCGAGCCGGATCTCGCCGCAGCGCGACTGCACCGTTTCGAGCAGCTTTTCACGGCTTTCGGCGCAGAGAAGGAACATGACGCCGCGCGGCGGCTCTTCGAGCAGCTTCAGGAAAGCATTCTGCGCGGCGATGTTCATCGTGTCCGCTTCGGGAAAGATGTATACCTTGCCGTCGGCCTCGTTCGGCAGCACGGCGGCGTCCAGGGCGAGCGCGCGGATCTGATCGACGGTGATCTCGCGCCGCAGTTTGCCGGATTTGTCCGCCGCGCGCTCGACGAGCGCCACGTCCGGATGGATGCCGGGGAACGCGCCCTGGAACACCTTGCGGCAGTGGCGGCAAGCGCGGCAGGGCTTCGCGCCGCTGCTCTCACAGAGCGCCGCCGCCGCCATTTCCCGCGCGCGAGAGCGCGCCGCGTCTCCGTCGCCGGAGATTATATACGAATGCATCATCTTTTCCATATCAATTCAGTATACCATACACATTTTTAGTTTGACAAGCGTTTGCGAATTGAATACTATGGAAAAAACATCGTGAGGGGGGAGAATATGCGAGCCGCTATCTGCGACGACCGCGCCGAGGACGCGCAGCTCGTCGCGCAGTATGTCCGCGAATGGGGCGAGAGCCGGGGAGAGAGCGTCGCGCTTGAGATGTTCCCCTCCGCCGAGGCGT
>ERZ827498.4937-NODE-4937-length-10056-cov-3.233877_pt1 | contig 10056 bp, 4 predicted proteins | sample MGYA00519865_ERZ827498 | MGnify/ENA primary metagenome ERZ827498 (study PRJEB31778, sample SAMEA3449328) | human gut metagenome | biome: human gut; feature: human-associated habitat; material: faeces | place: United Kingdom | collected 2010/2012 ...
CGACTTGATGGAACCGCCGGGCTCGCCGGCCACGATGATCGTGTGAATGCTGAAATCCTTACGCGGGTCGAAACCCTTCTCCTTCGCCTTCTCGCCGAGCGCCCACGCATACGAAGGGGACGTCCAGATGACGGTCGGCTGATATTGCTTGAGCACGAAAAGCAAGCGGTCGCTCGGCACCGCGCCCACCCAAATCGCCAGCGCGCCCAAACGCTGCGCGCCGATGACATCGGGACCTCCCACGTACAGCGCGAAGTTCAGACCATGCACGTAACGATCATTCGGACGCATGCCCGCCTGCCAGAATAGGCGCGCTTCGGTGTCCTGCCACAGATCGAAGTCTTCCTGCGTGAAGGGGCTCACCGTCGGAACGCCGGTCGAACCCGACGAGGTTGCCATGAAGACGACCTCTTCCTCGGGAACCGAGCACATCTCGCCGAAGAAGCTGCCCACATGCTGAGTCTCACGCTCCGTCTTCTTGTCGACGAACGGAAACTTCTCGATATCGGACAGCGTTTCGATATCCTCGGGCGCAACACCCGCTTCGTCGAAGGAACGCTTGTAGTACACCGTGTTCTCGTAGGCATACTTCACCATGGTCTTCAAACGCTCGAGCTGCATCGCCTCGAGCTCGGGGCGAGGCATGCACTCGATCTCGGGGTCGTAATATTTTTGATCGTAAGGTAAGTTCTTTCCAGCCATGCGATTTCTCCTTAAAACTCTCCGCACGCCGCCTCCCCTTCGCAAATCCGAGCCGACATGCCCTACTTGACGCGTGAACGAAGGGAAAAACGGCAGTTCGTATGAAAACACTATCGCCGCGTGCGGACAACCATTTCAGTCATTCGATGTTTTGATGCTTTATTATCGCTTATACCGATAATTCAGTTTTAACATTTAACGAACACCGGCTTCAACGTGTCCGCAGCCAGTCGATTACGGAAAGCGACGACCTATGACCTTGCAACAACTGCGCTATCTCATTGCCATCGCCGAATACGGCTCCATAAACGCGGCAGCGCACAACCTCTATGCATCGCAGTCCAACCTGTCGACGGCGATCAAGGAGCTCGAGGGCGAGCTGGGAATCACCATATTCACGAGAAGCAACCGCGGCGTCACGCTCACCAACGACGGCACGGAGCTGCTCGGTTACGCGCGGCAGGTCGTCGAGCAAGCCGACATGCTTGAAGAGCGTTACGCCAAAGGCGACGCCGACCATACGCGCCTGGCCATCTCGACCCAGCATTACGCCTTCAGCGTGCAAGCCTTCATGAAGACCGCCGACGCGTTTGCGGGAAGCCGGTACGATTTCATCCTTCGCGAATGCGCAACGGGCGAGATCATCGACGACGTTCGAACGTTTCGAAGCGAAGCGGGGATCCTCTTCACCGATGATTTCAACAGACGCGTCCTCACCAAGGCCTTCGAAGACGCGAACGTCTCCTTCCACCCCCTCTTCGACGCGCGCGTTCACGTGTTCGTCGGCGAAGACCATCCCCTTGCGTGCAAGTCCGTGGTAAAGCCAGCCGACCTCGAACCGTTTCCCCGTTACTCCTTCGAGCAGGGGTCCTCGAACTCCTTTTACTACGCCGAAGAACCCTTCGCCTACCTGCCCCACGGAAAGAACATCCGCATCTCCGACCGAGGCACCCTCACCAACCTGCTCACCCACTACAGCGGCTACACCATTTCGACAGGCGTCCTTTCCGAGGAGATGCACACGGGAATCGCCTCGATTCCCCTCGAGGCGGAAGACGTGATGCGCGTCGGCTACATCATGCACAACGAAAGGAAACCGAGCGCGCTGCTCCAAAGCTACATCTCCAATCTAAGGGCGGTGGTGCGCGAAAACCCCACCGTCGACGCTTACATAGCTGAAGACGCGGCGGAAAACGGATGATACGCACCCGACGCTCGTCATATTCTCCCAACCGGAGCGCTCGACCTTCGAAAAAACGAGCCTTGCGGCCTCTGCCGCACGCTTCATCCCGCGTCTGAGCGCAAGAAAGGTCATTCATGAACGATCACGTCGACAGCAGAAGCTCAACGCACGCCACCGCGCTCGCCTGGATCTCGGCTTGCGCGGTCGTTCTTCTGCTCCTCGCTTTCTTCGCCGCCGTCTCATCCAACGCATCCGTCATATCGAACCAGATCGCGCTGATACTCGACGGTCCACCCAGCGCGCGAACCGAGGCAAGCTGCATCGTCATACAAGATTCTCTTCGCCAACTTGCGTTCGCGACGTCCGTGCTCGCCACGGCCATCGTCATCGCCCTCATCGCCTGCATCGCCATGCTCAGGCGGAAAGGTCGGATCGAAAGGGAACTTCGCAGTGATTTGGAGAAAGCGCTCGACGAGGCGCGTCGCGCAAACGAATCGAAATCCACGTTCCTCTCAAACGTCGCGCACGACATCCGCACGCCGCTCAACGCCATCACCGGATTCACGTTCATCGCCCGCGCGCATCTCGACGACTGCGAGCGCGTTGAGGAATGCCTCGACCACATCACCGTCTCGTCGAAGAATCTTCTCGACCTCATCAACGACGTGCTCGACATGGGCGCCATCGAAAGCGGCAAGCTCATGCTGAACGAAGAGCGTTTTTCACTCCCTCAGTTCGTCTACGACTTCATCATGGTGGAGGAGCCACAGGCACGCTTAAGCGGGCTTTCGCTCGATATCGAAATCGGGACATTGACGCAGGCGGAGCTCATAGGGGATTCGCGTCGGCTGAGGAAGATCCTCTCGAACCTCACGAGCAACGCTGTGAAGTACACGCCGGAAAACGGAACCATCACGCTCTCCCTTACGGAGGAGCGCCTCGAAAACGAAGGCTACAACAATTACTGGTTTTCGGTAGAAGATACGGGGGTTGGCATGAAGCCCGATTTCATCAACCGTATCTTCGAACCTTTCGAGCGGGAGGCCAACACGACCACGCAGGCTGCCGAGGGAACGGGTTTGGGGATGTCCATCACGAAGTCGACGCTCGACCTTATCGGAGGACGCATCGAAATTGAAAGCGAGCCCGATGTTGGCTCGCGTTTCACCGTCGTCGTGCCCTTGCGCATTCCCGCAGTTAACGCCGCACGCTGCGAGATAACCGGGTTCGACGGCTTGAAGCGGTACTGCGCCGAAGCGCGATCGAACGCACGACCTTACGCAGCAGGTGCTTCGTATTCAGGACGCGCTTTGCTTGTCGAAGACGACGAACTCAACCAAATCGTCGCGGCCGAGCTCATCTCATCGTTCGGAGCCGAGGTTGAAATAGCCGAGGACGGCGTCGAGGCGCTCAAGCTCTTCGACGCTTCAGAAGAGAGCGCGTTCGACATCATCTTCATGGATTGGCAAATGCCGAACTTAGATGGGCTCGATACAACCCGCGCGATCCGGGAAAGAGAAAAGGAGCGCGGTTGGAACCGCGCTCCCATCATCGCCATGACCGCCAACGCTTTCGACGAAGAGCGCGAGCAGGCTCTCGCCGCCGGCATGGACGGATTCATCGCCAAACCCATCAGCCTTGCGACAATCGAGCACTTCCTCAAGAAGCACCTTCCCGTAAAGCCGACAAAGAGTTAAACGCTCTTGAGAATCTCCATGACGAAATCGGCGTTCACGAGCATCGTATTCTCATCGACTTTATCGTACGTGTCTTGATCCTCACCGAAGTACGCGGGCTTTCCGTTCGCAAGCCCCGCGATGTGCATGGTTTGAACGCCGTGACGCGCGGCGCAGACGGCAGATCCGTCCTTCCATGTCAGCGTCGACGAGTTGACGCCCAGGCCGAGAGCTGAAGCGGTCTTGCGCGTGAGCCGCTTCATGCGCGATGAGGACTTGATCGGCTTATACGTCCCCTCGCGCTCGATGAGCGTGAGATCCCCTGCACCCAAACCGTCAAGCTCGACGACGATCGCGCCCTTGAGATCGTCGGCGTGCTGCTCGATGAACGCGTTCATGCCCGCGTTCCCCGCAAGCTCAGATCCGAGGGCGACGAACCAAACCTCCGTGCCTACTTCGGGGTGACGGAAGCCGTAGATCTGCTCAACAGCGTCGTTGCGCGGCTCCGAACCCAACTCTTCAACAGGAAGCTCGTCGAAACCCTGGGATGGATCTATGACCGTGCGATCGCCCGTCGGCTGATGAGGATGGGGGCGGCCATCGTCCGAACGGGCGGAATCCCCTTCGAGCAGGCCATCACGCGAGAACCCTCCGCCGTTCCACGGACGGGAACCACCGGTCGATCCGCCCACGCCCGGCTGGGCGGCATCGTATTCGTCATCGTAGTAGTAACCATCGTCGTAATCGTCATATTCATCGTATTCGTCATACGTCGATTTTGAATCAAGCGGAGAAAACGCCGTCGTAGCTTGGGCATCAGCCTCGTCACGGAAGCTCTCCCACCCGCCGCGGGCACGGCCCACCTCGCGGGCCTCGAAATCATCTTCGACGTCGAGCCACTCCTGCGGAGTGGACTCTTCTTGGGATTTTTTCTTGCTCTTGCCAAACTTGAACTTATCAAGGAAACGAGCTGCGCGCGATTTGGGCATCTCAACGTAACCGGGGCCCGCATAAGCGCCGGTCTCGGTGTACTTGTCGTCGTAATCGGAATCGTCCGCATCTTCAATGTACATGTCATCGGGATCGACGTCGCTCAGCAACTCTTCGCCAACCGGAGTGAACGCGCCCGTCGCCGCAGGGGAGGCGAACGATCCCGCCTGGCTGACGTTCGACGGCTCGGGCTCAAGCTTACCGCCGTCCTCCTCGCCACTCTGCGCACGAATGACACCCGAGAGAGAAGGCAGGGACGCGCGCAGGGAATCCTGCGCCGCTCTCCTCTGCGTCGACCCGCCGTCTCCGACGCCGATGGAGGGAACCGACGCACGCAAGTTGCTCAGGGCGTCTTTACGCGAAGCTCCATCCTCTGCGAGAGGAGCGCGCTGCTTGTGAGACTCCGACAGGGATTCGAACGAACCCGTGAGACTCGGAAGGGCGATGGAGCGCTTCCGACGCGCGGGATGAGCATCGTCATCCGCTGCCGGAGCAATGCTCGGCACATCGAGGGAGCTGAGGGCGGCGGCCTTGTCATCGACGGCAGATGCCGCAGGCTGATCGCCCGAGGTCAGATCTCGCTCGTCAATCGGAACGGGAATGAAGGCGATGGTGCGTTCTGCAGACGTCTGAGCAGGGGATTTCGTCGCGTCATCTCGATTTGCGACGGTATTGGCATCGACGTCCGCAATTGCAACAGGAGCCATGGGAATGGTTTCCCCACGGCGATTCGGTGACTCCGCCACCTGCGATTCCTCTTCGCCGGCTCCCGAGTTCCCCTCGAAATCAAACGCCTTCATCTCATCGAAATCGGGAGCTGCAGCGGCGACCACGCTCTCGCGCATCTTCTGCAAACGCGATGCAGCATCGTCCTTATCGCCTTCAGCGGGTTCCGATTCGCTTCGAAGCGCCGCGTCGAGGGCATCGGCGTAACGTGAGCGTTGAACTTGAGGGGCGGACTCCCCCTCGCTTCGCCGAGCTTTTTCTCGGGCCGTCTTAAACCACGAGGGAACCCCCGGCTTGCGAGCGGGCGGTGCGGCGGGCGCGATCAGTTCAGGAGATGATTCGGCAGGCGCCGCGGCAACCGCGCCTGCTGGGGGATTCTCAACGTCGTCGATGGCACCGCTCACGTTCATCGCCCGCGAAGGAGCCATGTCTTCCGTCACCTGAGCAGCATCGCTCTCGTGGGCGGCATCGCTCGAATCCATGATGATGACGGGAGCGAAGGCGTCGAGCGTCTCCGCGCGGCGACGGCGGCGGCTCTCCTCCGTCGAAACGATAACCGGCGGCTCTTTCGCTTGGACAAGCTTGCTTGAAATATCGATGTTCACCCCACTGCTCACCGGTTTCCCCGACAGCGCGGCGACGGCGGCCTTTGCTGCGAGAAGACGCGCCTCGGGGGATTCGTCGATGAAGTCGACATCAGGTACCGGGGCGGTCTCGTAGACGATATCGGCGCCGTCGGGCACGAGCCCGGAAGCGATCGCCTCGTCCGCGCCATGAATGCGCGCGGCCTCTATCTCCTCCTCGGAAACACGTCCCTTCCCGATGCGTGCGGCCACTTCAAGCAAAACTGCGACGCCGGCCGCATTGCAGTTGGCGCCTTCGTTGTACGCGGCAACGCGCTGCACGACGAAGGAAACGACAGGAAGCAGGGCGATGACCAGGCACACGCCGAGCAGCACATTGAAAACGATGTCGAGGACAGCGGATTCGGGGGCGAGGAGCTTTACCAGCAAAACGAGCGGCGCCGCGCACATCGCGCCCAGCTCAACCCAACGCACGACAGGGAGAGCCGCGAGCAAGGGAGAGGAGAGATCTCGCCTGATCTTCCCCGAATCGTAATTCGCCACCAGGATGATCTTGCGACGCCGCGTCGATCGGCGCGCTTCAGGAGAAGAAGGCTCGTATTTCGCGATGACGTTTTGACTTGCGCCCGTACGGAACATGCGAGACAAGGGGGATTTACCCAGCGCCTCGAGTGCGAATATAACAGCCGTCAAGAGCGTCACGATCAACGAGGGCACGACCATCACAGGAAGAAACATGGCGAGCAAGACGAAAAGGGCAGTCAACGCGCACCAAACCATCTTGATGACGTCATGATTCGGGTTGCAGTTGAAGTCTTCTATCTCCGTCGGCAACTGCGCTTCCTTCTGAAGCGTTTCGGCTACGTAAAGAGCCGCCCGTTGCTCCTCCTCGGTTCCCGCAGGACGCGGACCGATTTCCTGGGATAGGTACGCGACGTGCTCTTGGATCTCGGACATATCGTTGCCTTTCACTTTCACAGAGGCCCGAATTCGGGCATAGTAGCTTTTTAGTATACGCTATTTGGAAATTCGACCCAAATACTCGCGTATAACAACATGACCCTCGTCGACTCGAGCCCAATCATCCGAAAGCGTCGATCGATGCTGCTCGACGCGATCCCTCATCGTGTCATCGATGATCTGCGGCGGACCACCCGCGAACGCCTTCGCCATCTCGACCGCTTGAGCGTCAAGCTGGTTATACGCATCGTTCGCAGAAGACGCCGTCTCTTTATCGCGATCGAGATAAGCCCGATCAGACTCAAGCGCGCGCTGTTGCGCCTCGATACGCACTCCCAAGTACTCCTTAAACGATGTGAAGTCGACTTCGTACGCCACCTCAGCGTCTTCGAGCAACTGCTTGGCCTCTCCGAACTTCACAACCGCCGCCTCCGACGCCCGGATGGATTCCTCGACCGACTCAACCGACGTCTCCTTGACCAGCTGAGCCGCGTCGCGTGCTTTCGCATCTCCTTCCAGCAGAGCTGTCCAACCCGATTCCGCCGAGGCATACGAATTCGAAGCGAGGATGACCTCGTCGAGAATCTGCCGCCCCGCATCGATCACGTTAACGCCGGCATTCGCGACGGCAATCGCCTCGTTGCAAGCCTCTTTGTCGCCGTTGTTCTCCAACGCATCGTACATGCCCTCGAGGCGCGTTCGCGAAGCCTCGAGACTCGATCGCGTTGAAGTGAGCGAGCCCTCCATATCGGCAAGCGACGTCTCCAGCGCTTCTGCGTCAATCTGGTCCAAAGGCCTGTCATTTGCCTCGACCAACTCTTCGAACCGCTGAACCGTTTCATATGATTCATCGACGGCGGCGATCATATCCGCGAGCCGCTCGCGATTCCCCTGCTCGATCTGGTAACTTCTCGCAATCGCCGACACCCCGACGACGCACGCGACGACAACCGCCGCTGCGCAAAACGCCGCGAACACGCGTTTCGCCCTTTTCCGGGTCGATTTCCTTGCCGCGACTTCCTCCTGAGGGAGCGTCCAAGAACCGCTCTCCGAAGAGCGGTCGGCTGTACGCGGGGCCTCGACCCTCGCCGCTTTATCTCCGCCAGACCGCGGTTCATCAGCTCGGGAACGCGACTTCGGAGAAGATGGCTCTTGCTGCGCTCCGTCCTGGTTAAACGAAACGTCACGCGAAGTTCGACCGCCCGGATTCTCCGCAGACACGAACTCCCCGGTTGACAACGTCAGGCCATGCTCGCGACGAGGCGTCCGAATGGGTTTTTTCCAGCGTCCGAGCGTGAACATGGAGATAGCGCCGAGGATGGGGTGCTGCGGCGCCCGGCGAGAACTAGACGGTTCGTCCTGGGCGTTTTTCGCGGCGTCGAGGACGCTAAACGATATCTCATTCGACGTTCCCCGCGTATGGCGTTTGATATGGACGGCGTTCGACACCTTCCCATCTAGCTTCTTCAAACTTTATCCGCCCTCGTCGTCTCATAGCCAGGTGTTCCACGTGAAACACCTGGCTATCCTTCCGCATCGTTTAACCTCGCGCTATCTCACGCGCTATGTCGTCGATAGAACACGATTTTATATTGCTGCTCGGCATCGAGCGCAAAAACGACCTGCCGTACCCTTTCGTCAAAAGACGTTTATCCGCAAGAATAAGCACACCCTTATCGTCCGCTCGGCGAATCAAACGCCCCGCAGCTTGCTTCGTCTCCAATATCGCAGCCGGCAGCACGTACTTACGCCATGCAGCGTCGTCGCGGGCGGCGCGCTCACATGAAAGCGGGTCGGTGGGCTTGGAAAAGGGGAGTTTCGGTACGATAACCCCCTTAAGCGTCGCCCCCGGCGCGTCGAACCCTTCCCAAAAACTCTTCAACGCGAAGAGCGACAAATGCTCGTCGGATAAAAAGTCATCCCTGAGTCCCTTAACCGACACACCCCATTTTTGACAGATGAGCCTGAGATCGTTCTGCTTCAGAACAGGCTGAACCTCGTCGAAGCACCTCTCCATTTCTCGACGATTCGTGAAAAGCGTCAGCATCGAACCGTGCTGGGCAAGGTGCGTCTTCACCAAGAGTTCCTGAAGACGCTTAAGATATTGGGGTTCTTGAGGCTCGGGCATGTCGTCAACCACGTATATCGTCATGTTCCGATCGAAATCGTAGGAGGAATCGAGGGCAAGGGTTGCGCAATGCGAGGATTCGCCCTGGTTCAACCCCATCGCCGTCTCGAACGATGAAAACGACTCGGCAACGGAAAGCGTGGCGGACGCGAAGACGACTGAATCCGTCTGATCGAAGAGCGTCTCGTTCATCAAAGGGGCCACGCTGTAGGGAAGAGCCTCGATCGCATCGCCGCCCCGTTCGGCTTTCCTGCACATATGAGCCGCGTAAACGTACTGATCGGATCCTGAGAAGAGAATAGCCTCACACGCCTTGACGAGTTCTTTCAGCTCGATGGCCACAACGGCTATCTCTCTCTGAACCGCTGCGGCGGAATCCACCTCTTCAAGCTGAGCGACCAGATCCTGCGTTGCGCGAATGAGCTTTTCAGCTTTCTCCACCATCGCAGAGCCTTGCTCGACGAGCTCCTTGAATATGCTCGAATTGCGAATCTCTTGGTTAATCCACAGGTCAACGTACTCGTATCCCCGACCCTTCTTCGCAGGCTCGAAGTAGAGCAATCCCCTCAGCTTCTCGGGAAACGGCAGCGCCATTTCGGAGAATTCCTCGCCCGCACTTCGAGCTTTGTTCAGAAGCGCGTAAAACAGCGTCTCCCCCTCAACGTCGGAGAGGGTCACGTTCCGTTCGGCGCGGTCGAACACGCTGCGAGATCGAGACCCCGCCGACACGCGGCGAGCAAGACTCACAAGATCGTCGGAGGAAATATCAATCGAGAACGCGCGGCGAGCTTCGGCCTCCGCGTTATGCGCCTCGTCTACGACCCAATGGCGGATAGGAGGAAGCAACCCGCCGTCGGCGGCAAGGTCGCAAAACATGAGACTGTGGTTAGTCACAACAACATGCGCCGATTCGGCGATTCTTCGAGCGCCGTGAACGAAACATTGTGTCCCGAAAAATGGACACTTACGGCGGAGGCAATCATGGCTACTGGTCGTGATCATCTTTCTGGGCAGTAGGCGATAATCTATCTTCAAACCATCGATGTCGTCGTAATCGGTTTGATCAATGAAGGAGAGCAGTCCGGCCAACGCGGGAGCCTGGCTCTT
>ERZ827498.4938-NODE-4938-length-10054-cov-3.397340_pt1 | contig 10054 bp, 10 predicted proteins | sample MGYA00519865_ERZ827498 | MGnify/ENA primary metagenome ERZ827498 (study PRJEB31778, sample SAMEA3449328) | human gut metagenome | biome: human gut; feature: human-associated habitat; material: faeces | place: United Kingdom | collected 2010/2012 ...
TTTACTACACTAAAGCGCTAAAGTACTTACCTAATCAAGTATTTTATCACACTAAAGCGCTAAAGTATTTCACTAATTCAAGACTTTACTACACTAAAGCGCTAAAGTACTTACCTAATCAAATACTTCATCACAGTAAAGTACTAAAGCACATCATGTATACATAATACATCAGTAAAACCTATTGATAATTTTAAAACCTGTGCTATAATATAATTACAAAAGGAAAGGAGATCAAAAGATGACAAAGGAAACAGCAAAAGCAATTAAGCAACTTATACCAAATCAGGACAAAGCATTAATGATGTGTTCAAGCATCAACAATGCAATTGCATTATTAAAGCTTTACAAATTATCTAATCAAGAAATCAAAACAATCATAACCGCAATGGCAATTGGATAGGAGGAAATAACATGTTAGTAGTTAACAAGAGAACTGGTCAGGTTGAAGAATTTAGCACTTTTGAACACTATATGGATGATGAACTTCGCGAACGTGTTGCATGGGAACTCGCACCTTGCAGTGATGAGGATTTCATGGACCGCTATGTATATCTTCACTATGAAACTTTTGCAGAAGAATTTGAGATTAATTAAGGAGGAAAGGAAATGAAGATTTATGTAGTTGCTCATGAAAATATTGTATGTCCAAAAGAATATAGGAAAATCGAAATTATGGAGGAAGACGTAGAGGGATATATTAAAAGATCGGTAGCTTATCAAGATATGCTTGAAAATTTGGAGGATATTGTTAGTAACGCTCCAGTGGATGAAGAGGAATATGTAGCTTATCTTGTGAATAATTGGCTTACAAATCAAGAGGAAGAATTTTATAAATTGGGTTACTATGATATTGGAGATTTTGATTTAATAATTGAGAATTAGGGCTGAAAATTCAGGCCTTTAGGAGGTAATTAAATTATTTAGCGCAATATTATAAAAGGGGAGTTAATCCCCTTTTATTATGATATAATTTGCTTTCTTGTAACTAAACATTCCATTATTTTTCCGCCCCCGTAGATGTAATAACTTCCCTCGGTATGCGTAGTACTTAAATTAGTAAACTCCAAATAAACGGTGTCAGGTAATGTATTTTTAAAGTACGTTGACAAAGCTATATTTGAATTAGTTGTATTATCTTTAAAAGTTTGAATAAAGTATCTAACTGAATCATTTTGGATAAGTTCTAAATTGTTATCATTTAAAAAATAAGTATAAGGCACTTGAAGTTGTTGTGTTTGTATTTTCGAACCGTCAATTTTAAATGTTAAATTAGCAGTTGATGATACAAATATTTCAAATTTTGAATATTTATTCGTTAATGGTGTCAATATCATAATATAATTCCCACCTAAGTCAACTTTACTACCCCCACCCCCAGCATGCTGGTCGACATACTGCTTTGTAGCAACTTGCATATTCTGAGTTGGATCTTCAGCAACTAATAATGAAGAGCTAACCTTTACCGTTTCAAAACTTCCAATATTCATTTGCTTCACACCATTGCCTGCGCAGGTGTAATGAATATCTGAATCAACATTAGCTAATGTGTAGGTAACGCCGTCGGTAGAAGTTGAATCATTCGTATGAATAATACTCTGTGTCACAATACCTAAATTACCACTGTCCATTTTGGCAACCAGTCCAAAATCAACTAATTCACCTATAGAAGCAGTAGTACCAAAACGAACAGCACCAGTCAACGTACCGCCGGTTAGAGGCAAATAATTATGAAACTGCTCATAAACATCATTTTTAGCAACTGCGATCTGAGCATCAACATATGATTTCGGCGCGGCATCTCCGTTATTCGTAGGAGTTTTCACATTTTGGATTCTTGTTTCATTTCCAAACTGAAGCGTACCAATATTGTTCATTTCTACAATGTCAGTATTGGAGTTACCCGTAAGAACCAAATGTCCAGTACCTTCATTCTGATAGAGAGCATAATTCGCCGCACCGAAACGAACGGAATTATTTACTCCCATATTGATATCGCCGCTCATCGTACCACCAGTCAGTGGCAGATAATCTCCAGTAGGTTTTACCCCAGCAACAGCATTATCAACGTATTCCTTGTTTGCGGCATCCATCCCCTCCACAGGATCAGCAATCATAGAAATCTTTGCGCCGTTAACATCAATTAACGGATAACCTTCGAAGAGAAGCGTATTATTTCCAGCCACAATATGGCCGGTATCCATCACGATTTGATTCAGTCCCATAGTGAGATTGCCGGTCATGGTATCGCCAGCTTTCTTAACATAGTCACCTTCCACGGTGGTAATGTCCTGTTTAATATTAGTGATCTCAGTATTAATGTTATTGATACTCGTCTCATTTGTAGTCACACGATTAGTAAGCGAAGCGATATCAGATGTATTTTTCGTAATATTCTTCTCTGCAGTACCCATTCTTGTCGTAAGAGCCGCAATCTGATTATTTACGTCAGTGAGTTCAGCATTAATACCAGTTACTTTACTATCCAATGTTTTCTTATTTACAGCATCAAAATCATTCTGAGGATTTCCCACATTTGAAATTCTCAATGGAGAAGGCTCAAACGATAAAGGAGCGTAAAGTTTCAATCCATCTTGAAGGTTAGCAAATTTAAGGGCAACATTGCTACCAATACTCATGTTTAACATATCATTGAGATAAAGATTTCCGTATAAATGGGTATCCCTATGATCGCCGGGTTTACCAACCTGTAAACGACCCGTGTTAAGATCTCCTGATATGTCAGCGGATCCATCGACAGAAAGACCTCCATAAGAGATGGTAAGTTTACCCGACATGGTATCGCCTGCTTTTTTCACAAAGGTTTCCTTTGCTTCATCCAGAGTATCTGCGGCTTCTTTTGCGGAGTTTGCCGCATCGGTAGCGGACTGAGCCGCCTGTGAAGCAGAGTTTGCAGAAGCAACCGCACTGTTCTGGGAAGCCGTAGCAGAAGCGGCGGACTGTGAAGCAGAGTTCGCTGAAGCTTCCGCACTGTTCTGGGAAGCAGCGGCAGACTGAGCCGCCTGTGAAGCAGAGTTTGCAGAAGCATCCGCACTGTTTTTCGATTCTGTAGCAGAAGCGGCACTTTCCGATGCGCTACCGGCGGATGCGGCCGCGGACGTTGCGGATTCCTGTGCGGAGTTTGCCGCGGCTTGAGCCTGAGCTTTTGCGTTTTCTGCTTCTGTGTGGGCACGATCCGCTTCCGAGGATGCTCTGTCTGCCTGATTCTGAGCTTCTACAGCAGAAGCGGCGGCGGCGTCGGCTTCACTTTTTGCTCGATCTGCCTGATTTCTGGCATCTTCCGCTGCCTGCTGGGAAGCTTCTGCGGACGCTTGCGATTTATTCGCTTCCTGTTCTGCCCGATCTGCTTGCGCTTTCGCTTCTTCCATCCATTTGTTGGTCTGTTCAAGAACCTCTTGAAACGCTTTATCAATGATCTCATAATTCTCATTCATGTCATTGATCACTTCATTGAAGTGCAGATTTGTCTTGTTCATGATCTCGTAAAACGAGAGAGACTCATCATAGATGGTCGGAATTGCTAACTGTGTATGATAGTGGATATAGCGAAGTGGGTTTAAATATCTCATAGTTACCTCCTAATAATATACACCGAGGAAGCAATCTTCCAGCTCCTCAATAATCATCACATCAATATTTAAAAGGGTTTCTCTCCACTTTAAAATAAGATCGTTCGGGTTTACACCGTCCCAACCGGTGATTTCACGAATATAATCAGTATTCGTTTTACCCTTGACGTTATGAGTATAGTCCGTATCACGGCTATTTTCATCGGTAAAATGACGATCATAAGTAGAATCAACTTTTGTGTTTGAAGTATCGTTATAGGTTTGATCCGTTGTATTTTCTGAGGTACCGTCATTCGTTGTGTTCTCATTTCCCGAGGTGGAACGAAAATCTGTTGAGGTGGCATATAGATTATTTTCCAGATCGTTCCATGTTAACTGATTCATCGGGGTGTTGGATGCCACATCTTTTACCCTTTCGGAATAAGTTCTGGTACCTTCGTCATGTGTTTTTCCCGTCTGTTTGATATTGGTCTTGGCATCGTCGGTAAAATCAGTTAACGTATTTGCTGTATCAGAAGTTGTCGCAGTGTCATGATAGTCGCTTGTTTCGTTTGATGTCTTGTCTTCGGTACGATCTTCATTTCCGAGATATTTTTCAATATAGTTTCTTGTCCAGAGTTTTTCATATTCTACTTGTGTGGTTTCCCACAGTTGAATATAGTACGGCATGATCTCGCCGAGGGTTTGCTGTAAACGTAGTTTCCAAAATTCAACAGTTTCTTCACCAATTTCCCGGAAGTAATAATGTCGTAAAATCTTTTGACAGAGGGTAGGACGATAGGATTCTTCCCAGATGGGAAAATCATAGAAGATCTTTTCCCATACGGCGGGGATGATGGTATTTACATCCGTGACCCAATTATTTGGGGGTTTGGTATTGTCATTGATTACTTGGTTATACAAATATTCGCAATACCAGCGCACCATAGTTGTTGTGCTACTCACTACTGCTCACCCCCTTGGACAGACGCGCAGTTCTTTGCGTAGATAAGGTATCGTCTTCTGTGTTATCCTGGTAAGTATTATAGGTATAACCTTGCGTATTTTCTCCCAGAATATCTGCGTAAAGATTGGAACGAAAGTCTACCGATACATTCGTACCAAAAAGTTCATTGAAATGTTCTACTGCTTGCCGACGAGAAACAAGACCTACATTCTGTGCCATTTCGGAATAACCTAACCCAGCGGTTACTTCATTTGATACGAGACGCTCGGTCTTTTCCGATGCTGGGGTAACGATACCAAAGGCAGATAACATTTCTTTCCACGTATTAATCTTTTGAATCTGTAACTTATCCGCAATATACGGGATATTTTGATTCAAAATTTCAATGTTATCAATCGGTGTTCCTTCGGAAGTCATAATAAACGGTTGATAACCAAAGAATTTCTGCATCAGATTCTTATAGGTAAGTTTCTTTTTCTCTGGTGTTTTGACAATCAGTGCGAACTTCTGCAATTCAACGTTAGACAGAATATTCATTTCAATGCTGGTCAATTTCTGCGCAAAGAGATAAGCCGTCGGTTCATCAGGTAACCAGCTCAAGTTATTAAAACACAGAGCACAGTTTTTCATATCTAATTCTTTGTAGGTATAATTTACATTGGTACTATATGCGGTAACCTTTTTCGGCAGATTGTAAAAGTCCATCTCGCCGGTTGTGGTACACTGCAGTGAGAGATATTTTTCCAGAATTTCATCGTAGAAGAAGACACACTTGCCATTGTAAAATAGCAACCATTCGATATATCTTTCATTCATATCGTCCGGAAGATCTCTCCATTCATAACGCGATAAGGCGATATTTCGAATCCGATTGTAATAATCGTGAAATATCGCGTTTTTCATTCGCAGAATGGTTTTATCCGACCATTCTAAAGGCAATCCTCGGTTTTTCAATGTCCTAACACTCCTTCATTATTATTTAGATCATAATTTCCGACGTCGGTGGTATGCCAAAAAGTGATTCCGTTGGTTAAAATCTGCTTAATCATACGCATATCCCCAACAGGCATGTTACCGGTCACCGACGGCTGATCTAACTTCAGGTAATTCCAATATTTTCGAGTGTGCAAGTTTGGGACGCCGGTACTATTGACACGGTATCCAAACTTGGTGAAGTAATCATCAATTTTTACAACATAACCCCAATGCAGTCTTTTATGAATAATCCAAAAATCCATTGTTTCCATGTTGTAATTCACACCGCCGACATTATTTGCACCTTTGCTTTGATCTGGCTGACTTTTGACTACAGACAATCCGCCAATGGTAGAAAATCCTGCTTGCAATGCACTTAATCCAGCTTGCGCGATGGATAATCCTGCTCCAACACCCAAACCCTTTTTACTTCCTGCACCACTTACTACAGATCCAGAAGCAGAGGAAACACCCCCCAGCACAGAACCTAACATACTCAAGATAATATTCGTATCTTGCTGTGCATAGTAGTTCTCCCATACACCAAAGTTCCAATTGCATTTCGGAAAACCAGAAAGTTTGATTCCGTATTCATAGTTATTATTGCACTTCATATAGTATGAAGGATACATAAAATAGGTAGGATCTGCGCCGAAAGCAAACTTAAATTTAAACTTCATCTTCGTTGCTCCCGGAGTAGGATCGCTTTCTATGATATCCTCATATTTATAATCGTAACTTTGACCGTCGAGCGTGGTAATACTGAAGAAATGATAAGGCCAGCAGAACAGCTTATTGTTTTTCGGCACATAATCATCATCGAGAGTGGAATAGTTGATATCGTATTCTTTTTCAGCGACAACCGCCGTACCGGAAAGGGCAGTAACATCGTATTTTCCATGTTCTACCGGATGAACAGTAACCCCTATCCATGGAACCATGGAGATACTGCTAATCGCCCCAGCCTTTCCACCTTCGTTCATACGTTTTAACCAAGCGTTGCAATTTTCTACTCCATTATTTTCAACATCGAAGCCAATATATTTTAATCCTTGATAGGTGTTTTGGATTAATTGACCCTCTTTTACTTCATCTTCATCATCAATATCTTCCGATGTAGTGACCAATATTAAGGAACGATATTCTAAATTATTATCAAACTCCCCCGGGGCAGACCGAGTAACTGGTTCAAATAAACCCGAATTTTCCACCTTGTAATATTCATATCTCTGCATGAAATTCAGATCTTCTTCTACCACATTCCTTGTTATGGTATCATCCGACACATGCATCCGCTCGATAAAGGATTTTTTAATTTCAAAATCGAAAAGCCATGTTTGCATGACATCAATTTCAAAAGTAATTGCCGTACAATTTTCGTTGATATACAAAATATCGGAAATAAAGGCATAAAGCCACTTATTACCAAACCCTCCATTCTGAAAACATAGATAGTTACAATCATAGAAATAATCTGCTACGTCTTCCAGAAAGATTGCCCACGTAGAACTATTCGATGCCAGCCGCTGATACGTTAAACCGCTATAGTTCTTTTTCGTTTTCGATGCAAAATAGCTTTCCTGCGCTGATTTTGACGTAAACAGAATGGTATCCGTATAGGTGTTATCTAACGGGATTGATTGACACACGCGAACTGTTGTCGATGGGCCAATTAAAGGACGAATCATTTTTTTTACCTCCAATTCAGCGATAGCCTACCAAAGAATGGTAGGCTATCATATAGTAAAAGGAAAGGAGTAGAGTTAAGCATTTTCCATCGTCGAAATGGTAGCCATCTGGCTAACTGGAAAATACTTCGATTTTGCAGTAATACTAATCCTGTTTGGAATCTTTTCATTTGCAGAAACATGAACTCGAACTGACGTGTTAGTTAATACCGTCATAGTTGTTTCCGTAGATTCATTTCCGGTCATTTCCCACTCAAGGGTATCATCTACCGTGCCCGTGGACTTGATCGTCGCATTGATGGTCACATCTTTCGGGAGCTGATTTCTATGAATATTCGATGTCGATGGTGTCAGAGTAATTCCTGTAATCTCATTATCTGGAACGGTAAACAGAATCGCATTTGCAAAACGAGAAACAGAAAATACCGTCCACTTATGAAGGAAGTAGTTCCAGTACAGACCTTCCGGATTGCGCACATCTTCAAACTGAAGGAGTACATCATAAATCTGGAAAAAGCTTTCATCACACAGAAGCAGTTTTGCGCCGGTGAGCTCACCGAAATTATCAATCAGAATTCTTCTTCCCATGAACTCTGCTTTATCCATGTTAAATGCAGAAGCCAGAACTTCGACGTCCATCATTGCGTCAAATTCTGCGTCGATGAAGATAATCTGTGAACTGCGGTCCGTATAGGTCGGAACTCCCATAGCGTTGTACTGCGTGGACATAAAGGTCAGCTTATTGCTGTAACCCTTTACCGTAGAAATGATCGACTTCATGTTTTCTGCAGTAACTGTCGGAATTTCTACCTCATAGAATAAGCCTTTCTTTGCATATTCTACAATCAACTGCTTCATCGTAATAAACTCGTCATATTCCATACCGGAGTACAGACTGGAAATAATATCACTTACCAGATTGTAAACGCCATCTTCCGACAGGAACGCTCTTTCCAGATCTCTTCTCTGAATTGTCGTTTTGAAGAAATTCTGATAGTCCAGCTTATGGAAAATAGATTTTACATCCGGAATTTCCCGCTTCATGAACTCCGTTTCCGCTGTCTGAGGATCGTAGATTTTCGCTTTCGCCAGAGAAGTATACACTTCCTCGATGGTTTCTCCATAATCAAGCATACCTTTTTTCAGCATGGCAAACGGATTCTTGTAAAGTCTTGAAGTAAGAATGACTTTACCGATACGATTTACCAAAGCATCAAGAAACTCATTTGCCAGCCCCGGAAAATTGAGAACCGCAGACCCGTAAGTCTTAATATCTTCCTGCGTTGCTACAGGAACTCTTTCCTGAAAGGAAAGGGATGCGTCATTACGAATCGCATTTAAAATATCTACACCGTTTTTTGCTAATTTCACATTTTTTGGTTTTGTTGCCATTTTTCACACCTCTTAATCTTCTTCCGTCACAAAGACATCATCATAAGTAAGTTCTTCTGCACTATGCGCCGTTTCTCCTTCATCTAATACGGTCGTATCAGAGTCCACCGTAGAATCTCCGTTCATAAAACGTTCTACATAGCGCCTTTTTAAATCATTATAAGAATTTAAGGCATCATCTTTTTCTGCATGAGCGGCAGCTAACGCTTCATCCAAAGTAACAATTTTACCTTCTAATTCTTTGTTGTAATCAGCAATTATTTTTACCGCAGTCAAACCTTCATCAGAATCAACAAATCCCTGACTTACAATGTCTAACGCTTCATATACCGTCATTTCGTTTCACCTCCTAAAGTTTTCGCAAGCTGATAAATGTTATTTGCGTTCGTAAGAGCCATGCGATAGCAAATAACAATCACACGGAGCATATCTTCTGTCAAATTCAAACCTTCTCCTGTACCTTTAATTATATCAGATTTGATCAAATCTTCAATAATTTCTTTTGCGTAATCAGGAATTTCTTCTAATTTCTGGTATCTTTTTTCTGTCATTTCTGTTTCCTCCTTAATTTCTTCGGCTTTATATTTTTCATAATTGGTCCGAACAAATTCCGTATTTCCACGGAATAACTTTACGGTTGTTCGAGTATCTACATGAGTAAACGTCGTATACGTTCCAACCGTATATTTACTATGGTCATAGACATAGGCCTGCACTGCGGCTGGGGGAACTCCGGTTACCTGTATATCTGCGGCTTTTCCAAGCGTATGCTGAGAATTTGATACACCCCCAACTGCCGCATTATGCGACTTCGTGCGATATCCCGAAGTAATGACCACAGGTTTTCCAAAATATTCTCGGATTTGATCCAACAGATCGACTAAATTATCATCGATTAAAACGGTAGGATATCCATCTTTTGACTGAAATTCTCTTACTTTAAAATACTTACCCACTTGATAGTCCAAATTCGTAAAAGTACTAACCATCCGAACCTCCTGTTAAATGTACATTCGACGACGATATATTTTGAATGTGCGTAATATGCGCCCAATAGCCAGCTTTAAAATACTGCTGATAATTTCCAAGGATATCATCACAACGATAAAACTCACTATCATTAAAATACCACCATCCATTGCAATAGGAAGGAAAGTAGCTTGCGGTATACGTTTTCCCGTTGGGACGCTTAAAGACTACCGTAAATCTACGGATCGTAACATCAATCGCTCCGGACTCTCCGCCCCCGCCTTCTCCCCCGCCGCCGGGATCGGCGCCGTTCTGAAATTCACGCCAATAACCTTCGGAGGCCCCGGTACTGCGCACGGTGTTCGAACCGTTATTTTTCCAAATAACACGGGAGCTTCGCGTGTCCACATGGGTAAAAGTACCGTAAACTCCGATTCCACCGGTCGAAAAGGTTTCTTCCACGTAGTTTGCTACGGCTAAGGGCGGTACACCTC
>ERZ827498.4956-NODE-4956-length-10028-cov-3.026873_pt1 | contig 10028 bp, 5 predicted proteins | sample MGYA00519865_ERZ827498 | MGnify/ENA primary metagenome ERZ827498 (study PRJEB31778, sample SAMEA3449328) | human gut metagenome | biome: human gut; feature: human-associated habitat; material: faeces | place: United Kingdom | collected 2010/2012 ...
TCGGCCGCTATTACACGCGTCTGAACTTCTCGCTGCCTGCGGACAAGGGTACGGCGACGCTGGGCGAGGCGGTCGGAAAGATCACCCTCACCGCCCCCGAAGGCTCGCTGTTCGACAACGGCACGAACGTCCGCCAGTTCACGCCCGACGCCGAGGGCAAATACACGATGGTGCTCAAACCCTCGTGGACCGACAACCTCTCGGGAAAAGCCGTCACGGTACAGTACGAATCGGAAAGCGCTGTCGTATCGAACACGCTGACAATGCCGCAGATCACCGAATTCGGCAACAACGACATCACGCTCAGCGTCCCCTACCTGCTGGCGGAGGATTTCAGCAATATCATCCAGTTCGACTACGACTGCAACGTCGGAACGGGAACAAGCAGCAGCAGCGCCGGAAACAAGGATGCGCACCTGCTGTCCGACAAGGGCGCCATCGGATGGACGGCGGCTCGTGTGGGCGGGGAAACCGGGAAATGTATCCGAAGCTCCTGCCGGTTCGAAGGCGGAGGAGCCGGCAAGGCTTCATCGTATGCCCGCTACCCGGGACGTATCGACTCGCCGCCCGTCAGCGGTATCAAATCCGGCAAAACAGTCAGAGTCCGGGTTTCATTCGATTACGTCGGAGGACAGGACTCCTGGATGATGGACAGTAACAAAAATAAGGGCGGAACATACGGCAATCCTACGTTCAATTACGGCTACACGACCAATTCGGGCCAGCCCAACGGCGGAGACAATCTTGAAAACCCCGTCGAAGCGGAAGACATAGCCCTCGAAACCGACAAATCGTGGAATACCCCGCTTTCGAATTGGAACACCAAAACATTCCTGGCCGACTTTAACAGCGCCCACAGAATCTCATGGAAGGTGAATGTCAACCGTATCGGCAACGTATCGTCCTGGACCGGAATATTCGGCGCCAACGGCAATCACTACCTCTACCTCGACAACATCAAAGTATCCATCGTCAACGAATAACCGCCATGAGAAAACTGCTTTACCTGCTTGCATCGGCGGCTGTCATGGCCGGAGGATGCTCCGAAAAGAAAGAGACCCCGGCCGGAGAGGGCTGCGGAACCATCCGCATCGCCTGCGAGGCCGACGCCACGATTGATGCCGCTGCGGCGATGGCCGCGGTTCAGGGCGCGACCCGCGCTGCGGCAAAACCCGACGGCAAAGATTTCACGCTCCGCATCCGGGGTGAAAATTTCGACAAAAGCTGGGCGACGGTCGCGGCGTATAACGCCGAGGAGACCGCCTACTCCTTCCCCGAAGGCCGCTACACGATCACGGTCACCTACGGCGATCCCGAAGCCGAAGGCGCGGACAAACCCTACTACGCAGGCGCGACCGAAGTGGAGGTCGCGGCGCGCCGCACCAGCCCCGCGCAGATCACGGCGACGATCGGCAATTCGCAGACCCTGGTACGCGCCACCGAGTCGTTCAAAAAATACTACAACAACGCGGAGTTCACCGTGACGACCGGAGCGGGCGGCATCTTCACGTTCCGTCCCTGCGACGAGGCCGAAGCGGAAGCCGTCTGGGTGCAGGCCGGAAAGCCGCTCACCTTGAAGGGTACGGCCCGGGGCCAGAGCCAGGACGGCACGTCGGAGGGGCCGCTCTACACCTTCACCCCCGAGCCGCTCGAAGCGGCACGCCCAGCCACGCGCCACATCTTCACGCTCGACGCCAAGAAGGCCGGCAGCGCGACGCTGACCGTCACCCTCGGCGAAGGATACACCGAGACCGTGGAACTCGACGTGGAACTCAACGACGAGGCCACCGAATAACGCAAATAAAAACACCGAGATATGAAAACCTTTACCAAGATTCTGACGGCTGCGGCAGCGACGGCGCTGCTCGCGACCGGCTGTGTGAACGAAGATCCCGCCTATAAGAACAACGAGCCGGGCACTCCGCCCGATCCCAACGCCAAAGGCTACCTGACGCTGGCGGACATGAGCATGCGCGTCGTGGTCGACACCGATACCGAAACCCGCCCCGACGACACGTCAGACGAGACGGCGAAGCCCCAGACGCGCACCGACGAGGCGCAGCCCGACGTCGACACATTCATCATCGAAATTCGCGACGCAACGGGCAAGCTGGCGCTCCAGGAGACTTACGGCGATCTGAAGGCCTCGATCGGCGAGGCAGGCAGGCTGGAGCTTCCGGTGGGCGGCTACACGATGGAGGTCCGTTCGGAAGAGGCCGCCACGACGCCGGCAGCCGAATGGGAACACCCCGTCTATTTCGGTTCGCAGGAGTTCGTCATCGAGAAGAACCAAACCACGCCCATCAACGAGGTCGTCTGCACGCTGAACAACATCAAGGTGACGCTGATGTGTTCGAAAGACCTCGCCGACCAGCTCACCGCCGACACCAAGTCGACCGTCACGCTGGGCGAAACGACGATGACCTTCCTGAAGGATGAAACCCGCGCGGCCTACTTCATGCCGCAGGGCGAGACCAACACGCTCAAATTGCACCTCGAAGGGGCTTTCGCCGATACGCCCGACGCACCCGTCCGGATCAACAAGAGCATCTCGGGCGTCAAGGCCGGACAATGGCGCAAGCTCTCGATCGTGATCACCTACTCGGACAAGGGAGACATCAAACTGGACATCGACGTCAACGACTTCATGGAGGACGACGAAATCCCGGTCAACGATCCCGACAACCCCGGCGAACCCGGACTTCCCGTCGCCCCGACCCTCGAATGTCCGGGCTACGACCTCACGAAACCCTTCCAGCTTCTGGCCTCGATGTTCGACGCCCAGGGCAACTACACCCGGCCGTTCGCATTCAATCTCGCCTCGTCCAACGGCATCGGGTCGTTCGCGGTGAAAATCACGTCGGACAACTCCCGGCTGACCGGCATGGTGTCCGGAATCGGCGGTCCGGAATTCGACCTCTGCACGATCGGGGCGTCGGACCCCGCCTACACGGTTCTCGCAGGCCTCGGCTTCCCGCTGGGCGACGATCTCAAGGGGGCGACTTCGAAGAGTTTCGACATCGCAGGAGCCATGAAACTGCTCTATCCCGCATACGAGGGCACGCACGCATTCGCCTTCGAGATAACCGACGCCAAAGGGCTTTCGGCCCGGGCGTCGCTGACGCTCACGGTCGATCCGGCCAACGAAGGCCCTTCGATTGTCGGCGTAGATTTCAATATCGACGAAACGCAAACGCCGTCCGCAGACCGCGACACGGAGATCGACATCACGGCGCAAACAGGCATCAAATCGCTCGACGTGACCATCGACTGCGACAACCTCGACACCAGGGAACTCGGCACGATGGGCATCCCGGCCCGGTTCGATCTCTGCAATATCGAAGGCTTCGAAGATACGACCGGAACCATGCATCCGGCCGAAGATGTCCGGGAGAAGATTTCGGCCCTCGGATTCCCCATCGAGGACGCAGTCAAGGACAAATCGTCCATTCGGCTCAAGATCGACAAGATGTTCACCGGATTGCTGACAGGCTTCCCCGGCAACAACAATTTCATACTCACGGTGACGGAGAACAACGGTCTCAGCACGACCAAGACCCTGAAGTATTACGTACCGGCGAATTAAGGCTGACGAATTATGAAAAAATACATTACCGCCGCCCTGCTGTTCTGCGCCGCGCTGACGGCCGCCTGCTCGAAAGAGACGGCCGGGAGCGCCGACACGGGCGACACGGGCGCGCTCGAAATGCGGGTTTCGGCCACGCGGGCCGAAGCCGACGGGGAATACGACCCCTTGCAACGCCTTGCCGTACGCATCTACCGCGCGAGCGGCGAGCTGCTGCGCCAATACACCGCAGAGACGCTCCCCTCACGGCTGGAGCTGCTCGCGGGCGAATACCGCGTGGAGGTCGATGCGGGAGAAGCCGTCCCCGCGTCGTTCACCAAACGTTTCTACAAAGGCAAGAAGACCTTTGCGGTGGCAGCCGGGCAGACGACCGTCGCCGAAGTGGAGTGCAAACGGCAGAACGTCGTCGCCGAAGTGAAATTCGACGCCACGGTTTCCGCCGCTTTCGGCGAGAATTTCCATGCGTGGGTAGTCGCCGCCGACGCGTTCGACGAAGGGCAGGTTCAGCAGGGCGGCGTCCCGGCGCTGAACTACACGGCCGACGGCACGGGCTACTTCACCATGCCCGAGGGTGTGACCACGCTCACGACCCGCTTCGAGGGCACGCACCCCGACCGCGGCGTCATCGTCAGGGAGGCCAGATTCGAAGGCGTGCAGACCGGCGGCAAATACAGCGTCTCCTTCCGGTTCTCGAAGGACCTGCCGGGCTTCATCGAATGCTTCGTCGTCAAGGTGGACACCTCGACCGACGACTACGACGACACGTTCCCGTTCAGCCCCGAGCCGAGCATCGAAAGCGACGGTTTCGACATGGACCAGCCGCAGGATTTCATCCCCGGGACAACCGCCCCGAAACGTTACATGATAACCACGATGGCCGCCGTAAAGAGCGTCGTGATCGGCATCGGCGACGACAGCTACGAAGCGCTGAACGGCACGACCGAGGGCGTCGAGGTGACCAGGGAGAGCGACTTGAGCCTGACGGTCACCCTTTCCGACGCCTTCTTCGCAGGGCGTCCGGGCGGCAGCCATCCGGTGAGCATCCGCGTCACGGATTCGGCCGGCGCCGAAGCCACCGCCATCTCGGAATACCGTCTGCAAGGCCTTCTGCCCATTGAAAAGACGGATTACGACCTCTGGACGAACAGCCTCACGCTGCGCGCGCTGGTCCTCGATCCGAACGTCACGACGGCGACCTTCGGACTGCGCGTCAAAGACGGCGAGTGGTCCGACGCCGAGGGCGTAAACGCCGGCGAGGGCATCTATACGGCCACGTTCACAGCCCAATGGAAGGAATCGGTCAATGCCGCGGGCCTGACCGTCCACACCCCCGTCGCAGGCACCGGCGTCTTCGCCGGCAACAGCTACGAGGCGCGGGCGGCGCTCGATGGCGAAACCGTCTCCTCGGCAGAGTTTCAGGCCGCAGCCGGGCAGGTCATCCCCGACGGGGATATGGAAAGCGGATCGCTCCCCTGTTTCGGCAAAAGCACGTCGGAATCCACGACGTTCTGGGGCAGCGGCAATGCCGCAACTTCGGGACTGTGTGCGCAGTCAACCAAACCCGGCATGGGCGGCAGCTACTGCGCCAAGCTCGAATCGCAGCCGGCGTTCGGCCTGCTCGCCGCGGGCAATCTCTTCTCGGCAACGTTCCGTTTTGCGAGTCTCTCGGGAACGGCCAGTTTCGGAATGCCCTACCAGTGGACAGCGCGTCCGACGGCCTTGCGGCTCAAATACCACGCCACCGTGGGCGCCGTCAATAAGGGAACCGTCACCGAAGAGCACGAATACATCCAGGACGGCCAAGACCGTTCGCGTATCTTCGCCGTTATCGTCGATTGGAACAGCCGTCACGCGACTGTCGCCGGCATGGGGTCGCCGACAGGCGTGTGGGACCCCGCCAAAACCGCCGAAACCGCCGAAGGCCCCGTCATCGCCTACGGATCGCTGCTGATCGGCGAAACCACACCAGGCGACGCGATGACGACCGTGGAGATTCCGATCGAATATTACGACAGAACGACCAAACCTACGGGTGCATATACACTCGTCATCTCCTGTACGACGAGCGCCTACGGCGACTTCAAGGTCGGTTGTCTGGGCAATGTCATGTACGTAGACGATTTCGAATGGGTATACTAATCACTAAACGCAAGCAGATGCGCAAGCTATTCATCCGCACGCTCGCCCTCGCGCTGTGCCTCACGGGCACGGCGCAGGCGCTGCGCGCACAGGAAACAACCGCCGCCCAAACTGCGGCGATAGCCGACCAGCGTCCGAAAACAATCAACGAAATGCGCCAGGAGCGCGGACTTACCGACACGCACAACCTGTTCGTGCCGAAAGGACAGTGGATTTTCGGCGGTACGGCCTCCTACTCGACCCATACCAACAAAGGCTATCAGTTCCTCGTCATCGAGGGAATCAACTCGAAAGGCTACACCTTCCGCGTCAGCCCGATGATCGCCTACGCCTTCCGGGACAACATGGCCCTCGGAGGACGCTTCATCTATTCGCGCACGCTGCTCAAGCTGGACAACGCCGAACTGCATTTCGGCAACGAGGAGACGGGCACGAACATCGTGGCCAGGGATTTCTACTCGCTCAAGCAGACCTATTCGGCGGCGGCGATCTGGCGGCAGTACATCCCGCTGGGACGCAACAAACGCTTCGCGCTGTTCAACGAGATGTCGCTCGCGGCCGGAGGCACGCAGGCGCGCTTCGCCAACGACTCGCCCGTGAAGGGAACCTACGAAACCGGCTACACCCTCTCGCTGGGCATTTCGCCGGGCATCGTGGCCTTCGCCACCAACAACATGGCCGTCGAAGTGAACGTGGGCGTGATGGGCATCAGCTATACCCATACCAAACAGGTTCACAATCAGGTCACCGTGGGCAAACGCAACACGAGCATGATGAACTTCAAGGTCAATATCTTCTCGATCGGCCTCGGCATGGCCTTCTATCTCTAAAAACGGCACACTATGACACGAAGCATACTCTGCACCCTGCTGATCATAATTATCTCGTGCGGCAACGCGCTGGCGCGGCAAACCGCCGCAACCGGGAATCCGAAGGAAACAGCCGCTCCGGCAGCCGCAATCGCACCCGCCGCAACCGGAACGATCTCCACCGAAGAAGAAACCCCGGCAACCGGAAATGCGCCGGCCGCCGAAGCGCCGGCCTCGGAAGCGGCAGTCCCGGCCGACGGACAGAAGCAATTGCAGGCACTCAAGGCCGCGGAAGTTCAGTCGCCGATCCGCGGCAAAAAACAGTTCCTGCCCACACGCCGGCGTATCGACCGCGAAATCAACAAGCTCAAGTTCGCCTACAAGGGCGAGGTGATCATGGGTCTGACAGCCTCCTACGGCACGATGTCGAGCGACGACACGGACATCATGCTCATCCTCGACGGCATCGACGCCGACGGCACGGTGGCCACCGTCAAACCCTTCATCGGCTATTTCTACCGCGACAACAACTGTCTGGGCGTGCGTTTCGGCTACCGCCACATGGACGGCAACCTCGATGCCGCACGCTACGACCTGGGCGAAAGCAACGACGCCTCGGGCAGCATTCCGAAGGTCAATTTCAACAGCGACAACTACTCGTTCGGCATTTTCCACCGCTCCTACGCGGGACTCGACCCGAAGGGCCGTTTCGGACTGTTCGCCGAGTTCGAGCTCTCGCTGTCGACCGGAACGTCGAAGCTCTCCTACCAGCCCGACACCGCCAGCGACAACATGAAAACCACGTTCAGCGACAATACGCAGCTCAAATTGGCGTTTAATCCGGGAGCTGCCGTCTATATCTTCCCCAACGTCTGCGCCACGCTGTCGTTCGGGCTGGGCGGCATCCAGTACACCTCCGTCACGCAGAAGGACGACGCCGGCAACAAGATCGGAACGCGCAAGGCTTCGAACATGCGTTTCAGGCTCAACGTCGCCGCCATCAACTTCGGCATGACGGTACACCTGTGGGACAAGAAAAAGAAATAAATTATGACCAGATACCTGAAAACAGCACTCCTTGCAGCCGCGGCGCTCCTCGCGTCGTGCATCCACAACGACATCCCCTATCCGGTCGTCGAACTCCGCATCGCGAGCGTCGAAGGCCAGGGCTTCTCGGTCTCGGAAAACAACGTCACGTCGCGGACAGTCACCCTCTCGCTCGACGAAGCGACCGACATCCGCAACGTGCGGATCGACGCCGTGGGTTACGACGCCGTCATCCACAGCATCCAGCTCGACAAGGAGGAGGTCCTGCAACAGATCCGCAGCTCCCGGGAGCTGACCGGCACGTTCGACCTGCGTTCGCCGATCTACACCACGCTTTCGCTCTACCAGGATTACGAATGGACGATCCGCGCCACACAGACCATCGAGCGCCGTTTCAGCGTGACGGGGCAGATCGGCGCCACGGAGATCGAGGAGAAAAACCGCATCGCCCGGGTCCTCGTCCCCAGCGACACCGATCTGGCACATATCGAGGTCACGGAACTCAAACTCGGCCCCGCCGACATCACGACCTATTCGCCCTCGCTCGAAGAGCTTTCGGGCAGCAGCTTCGAATCGGTGCGTTTCGTAGACGTCACCTGCCACGGAATCACCGAACGGTGGCTGCTTTACGTGGAGCCTACCAATGTGAAGGTCGCCCTCCGGGCAACCGACCTGTGGAACAATACGGCCACGGCCACCGCACTCGTCTCCGCCGAGGAGTATGCGGCCGGCGCCGCGCTGGAATACCGGATCAAGGGCGCCACGGAGTGGCAGAGAATGGCGGAGAGCAGCTACGAGGCCGGCATCCTGACGGCAACGCTCGCGCCCGAATGGAGCTCGTCGACCAACCCCTACGGGCTTGCCGTCTACAACTTCGTGCCGGACAAGGGTCTCTTCGCAGGGCACACCTACGAATTCCGCCTGACAGTCGGGGGCGAGCAGATCCAGCTGATGGAATATGCGGCCCCCGCGGGCAACACGATTCCCAACGGCGACCTGGAGGACAGCTCGCTGAGCTGCTGGACCCAGAACAACAAGACCGCAGAGTTCTGGGGCAGCGGCAACAACACCTTCACCAGGGGACTCTGCACGCAGGCCTCCTTCGACGGAGGCACGCGCGCCAAACTCCAGGCTACGTCCGCCGTGGGAGTCCTCGCTTCGGGCAACCTCTTCTCGGGGCTGTTCCAGAAGGACGTCTTGACCCGGGGTGTCGTGTCGTTCGGCCAGCCTTACGCCTGGAAAGCCCGCCCCAAGGCGCTGAAACTGCAATACTATGCGGAACATATCGGCATTGCCGACATCGACAAGAATTTCGGCGCCCCGATTCACGAAGGAGACCGGGACAAGGCCCGCATCATGGTCGCCATCGTGGACTGGAACACCCGCCGCGAGGTCGGATCGGGCACGGAAGCCCCCACCGGGACCTGGGATCCGGAAGAGACCACTTCGGTCGACGAGGGACCGATCATCGCCTACGGCTCGCTTTTCATCGACCAAAGTTCGACCGGCGGCAAGATGATCGACGTACAGCTTCCGCTCAACTATTACGACACGAAGGCCAAACCCTCCGGATTGTACCAGATCGTGATCTCCTGCTCGACGAGCGCCTACGGCGACTTCATGGCAGGCTGCAAGTCGAACATACTCTACGTCGACAATTTCGAGTGGGTCTATTGACAATGCCTATTTTCGCAACCCGCAAAAAGCAGAGCCTCACCGGTTCTGCTTTTTGTTTACTCCGGCGGTCCGAAAAAAAACACCGGAGGAGGTAGGGTTTCAGCGCTTTCATCCGTGATATAGATAGAATGAAGAGACCCGAACATATCATCGAAGATCTGATAACCCGCCAACTGGACGGCACACCCCTCACCGACACGGAACGCCGGGAACTGCAGGAGTGGCTCGAAGCATCCGAAGCCAACCGCGACGCCTTTCTCCGGGCTTACAAAGCCTGGGGAAACGCCCGCCTTGCGGAAACCCGGTTCAACACCGGGCAAGCCCTCGAAAACGTCATGGCCCGGATTGCCGAAGCATCCAGACCCCGGTCTTTCCTGCGGCCGCAACTGCGCCGTCTGGGCATCGGCATCGCAGCGGCAGCCTGCGTCATGCTGGCCGTTGTCGGTTACTACCGACTGCAACCGTCGACCGTCCCGGACATCGAAATGTTTATCCGGCAGGCCGACACCCCCGTATTCACCCAGAAAGAGGTGCAACTGGTGCTGTCCGAGCAGAAAACCCTCCTGCTCGAAACCCAAAAATCGACAATCCGTTACGATTCGACCGCCATCCGGATCAACAACGCCGAAAAAACCATTCCCAAAAAAGAGGCTGCGACGTTCAACCAGCTGGTCGTTCCCTACGGCAAGCAGACGACGCTGACGCTCGCCGACGGAACCCGCGTCTGGATCAACGCCGGATCACGGCTGGTCTACCCCGTCGTATTCGAA
>ERZ827498.4958-NODE-4958-length-10027-cov-3.574208_pt1 | contig 10027 bp, 9 predicted proteins | sample MGYA00519865_ERZ827498 | MGnify/ENA primary metagenome ERZ827498 (study PRJEB31778, sample SAMEA3449328) | human gut metagenome | biome: human gut; feature: human-associated habitat; material: faeces | place: United Kingdom | collected 2010/2012 ...
CAGCTATGGCAGAGAGATAAATTATATGCGTATTTCCATTACAGACCGCTGTAATCTTCGCTGTCGTTACTGTATGCCAGACGGAGCTGAATGGATTCCGATGAAAGAGATTCTTACCTATGAGGAGATTACAGAGGTCTGTCAGGAAGCAGTAAAGCTTGGTATCACCCGTTTTAAAATTACGGGAGGGGAACCACTTGTGCGAAGAGGCTGCCCGGAGGTTATTCGCATGATAAAAAATATTCCGGGAACAGAACTTGTCACATTGACAACAAACGGATTATTATTAGGAGAGCAATTAGAAGCTTTATTATCGGCAGGACTTGATGCCGTTAATATCAGTCTTGATACATTGGATATCAAAAAATATGAATGGATTACTGGTTTTGATAAACTTGCTGTTGTCCTTTCTTCTATAGAAAAGGCAGTAGCTTCTGGTATTCCAGTAAAGATTAATGCAGTTTTACAAAAAGGAATGAATGAGGAAGAATGGCTTCCTCTTACGGAACTTGCAAGAAAATTACCGTTAAGCGTTCGTTTTATTGAAATGATGCCGATTGGTTATGGAAATATGTCGGAAAGCATTTCTAATGAGGAGTTAAAAGAAACGATACGAAAATACTATGGAAAGTTAACAGAGGATTTCCGAGTAGAGGGGAATGGTCCGGCAGTATATTACTCTATAGAAGGATTTCAGGGAAATGTCGGATTTATCAGTGCAATGCATGGAAAGTTCTGTAATCTCTGTAATCGTATTCGAATGACTTCAACTGGAGATTTAAAACCTTGCCTGTGCTACGAACAGCGTTGGGCTTTAAAACCTGCTTTGCGAATGGAAAATCCGGAAAAACGACGGGAAGAAATTCAAAATATATTAAGAAAAAGTATTGAAAATAAGCCGCAAATGCATTGTTTTGAAGATACGAGGCAAGTGACAGAAAGCCATCCGATGGGGCAGATCGGGGGTTGAATTGTATCTAATAAGGGACAGTTGGTATATATGCTTTTTATGGGTATCGGTTGCGTCAGAACTCCCTATTCTGCATCTGCCAATAGTTTCTTAATACACGAATAAGTAATTTCATATAAGGATAACAGAACATATTCTGTATGTGCTTCTTCCATCGCCTCTGTCTGTTTTTCTGTCACATAAGTATATGGATAAATACCAAATAAAAATGGAAAGAAAACATATAAAAAGTCTTGAATATCGTGTATCGTCATTTTAGGGAAGAATTTTTCAAGACAGTGAGTTACGGCTGCCATAGAGTTTCCATAAGATTTTTTAAATTCTACAAGATTGTCTAAACGGCTGCGGCTTTCCATATCATAATGATTCATAGACAGAATCTTCAGCAGCTGCTCTCTTTTTTCCAGAGAGCGGGCTAATCTAAGGCACTGGCAAATTCATCAACAGTCATCACTTCATATTTTTCGAAAATCTGTCGGATATCGGCTGTCCATAAGTCATACTCCCTCTGAAATAGTGCCAGAAAAATCTCTTCTTTTGTCTGAAAGTAATTATAGATAGAAGTGCGGGTAAAGGTTGTTTCAAGACTAATCTGTTTTAAAGTGATATCTTTAAAGTTCATCGTCGTATATAATTTTCAAATACTTATTATTCATTAAATCGTCTAATGCAGCCTGAATTCGCTCTCTAGACACACCACTGTGTGATGAAACGTTCTCAACAGTTTTTGAATAAGTTGCCATTTTGCGTCTTTTCTTTAAAATATATAATTAATTCATTCTTTGCTATAAATGTATGCTTTATTTATATGTGATTTACGATAAATATTCACTTTTTAAGTGATTATATCTAAGTACCGATGATATGTCAATCTATGATGGATATGAGGGCATAGTGTGTTTTTCTCCTGCATATCTTTCTTTTTGTAAAAGTATATGATATAATTTTGAGAACGATTATTAAAATTATTGGGCTAGATTGGCGGATGAGAGGAGAAGTTAATATGGGGAAAATTACCGGAATTTGTATCAGTGAAAAAAGAGGGGTGCAAAAGCATCTCATAACAGAAGCTAATATTGTTTGCGACTGGGGAATCGAGGGCGACGCTCACGGTGGCAAATGGCATCGTCAGATCAGTCTTCTTTCCAAAGAAAAAGTGGATGCCTTTAAAGCCAAAGGTGCAGATATCCATCCCGGTTCTTTTGGTGAAAACTTAATTGTTGAGGGGATTGATTTTAGTTCTATGCCTGTCGGTACCCGTTTTGTTATCGGAGATGTCGTTCTTGAAATGACCCAGATTGGAAAGGAATGTCATAACCATTGTTTGATTTATAAGACAATGGGGGACTGCATCATGCCAAGAGAAGGCGTATTTGCAGAAGTGATTACAGGTGGGCATATTAAAATCGGTCAGGAAGTTACCTGCATCCCTCCAAAAGCAGACAGACCTTATACAGCAGCAGTAATCACTTTAAGCGATAAGGGAGCTGCCGGATTAAGAGAGGATAAAAGTGGTCCTGCAATCGTAGAAATGTTAAAATTTGCAGGATACGATGTAAAAGAAACTCTTTTACTTGCGGATGAACAAAAGCTTCTTGAAAAAGAAATGATCCGTTTAAGCGATCAGCGCCAGATTAATCTTATTTTTACGACTGGCGGAACTGGATTTTCCAAACGTGACCGGACACCGGAAGCAACTATCGCCGTCTGTGACCGCATGGCAAACGGAATTGCTGAAGCCATTCGTAATATATTATTAGATGTAAACAATACAGAAATGGATGATCGTACAGAAGCATTATTATATGCGGCAAGTCGTAGACAACATTTAAAAGAAGTTGTTCTTCCAGCATTGGAAAATAAGAAGATCGTATTGTGTGATCGCTTCATTGATTCAAGTTTGGCATACCAAGGAATTGCACGAGGAATAGGTTTAAAAGAAGTATGGGATATCAATCAGTTTGCGATTGATGGATGTATGCCTGAAAAGACTCTATTTTTATCCGTTAGTGTAGAAACGGGTAAAAAACGTATGAATCTTCGTGGCGACTTGAATCGTTTGGACCAAGAAGAAAGTTCATTCCATAAAGCTGTGCGTCAAGGCTATGAAACATTAGTATCCATGTATCCAGAGCGTATTGAAGTGATTGATGCCGAGCCTTGTAAGGAAGAGGTTTTAAAAAGTGCCATGGAATGTGTCTTAAAGGTAATCAAAGAATATGAATAAAGAGTATCTAAAAAAGGCACAGCCAATCGTTTATCAGACATTGTCAAATGCTTTAAAAAATAAAAAAGTTGCGAATGCCTATTTATTTCACGGACCAAAAGGTTCAAGTAAATTAGAAACAGCCATCTTATTTGTCCAAAGTATTGTGTGCGAACATACAGATTTTGATGGTTTTGCGTGTCAAGAATGTGAAAGCTGTAAGCGGATAGAGAATGAAGAATCTTTAGATTACATGATTGTATCGAATGATCGTATTAAAAAGAAAGATATAGTGGATTTACAGGCATTTTTTGAATCAACGAGTGCAGGAAAACAAAATGCCAGAATCTATATTCTAGATCATTATGATAAGGCTACGCCAGATGCTTCAAATAGCTTGTTGAAGTTTTTAGAGGAGCCAAGTGAAGGGATTTATGGTATATTAATTGCGGATGAAAAATCCAATGTATTACCGACTATTCAATCTAGATGTCAGGCTATTTTTTTTAAGCCGGAAAGCTGTGAACACTTGTTGCTTGAAAATACAAGTGAAGAAAACGCAAAGATGTTGGCTGAATCTGGATATACGTATGATAAGGCTATTGAATTGTTGTCTTTGCCTGATTTTGAAGAGTTAAAACAAGTTGCACTTGAATATATTGAGCATGCATCTTCTTTTGCACAAATTGAAAAGATGCAGACAAGTGTATTTGTGAGTAAGTCTGAACACATGAATAAGGATTGGATACAATTGTGGATTCAATGGGTTTTATTCTATGTAAAAAATGATAGGGTAAATTTACCTTTAGAAAAAAAAGTAAAACTATATTCGATTTTGATTGAGAATATGGATATGTTATATCGACCAGTCGATTTAGGTTTATTTATGGATAAGCTTTATTATGATATTAGGAAGGCTGTGATTTAGTGAATACAGAAGGAAAAGTAACATATAAATATATTGTTTATATTCAGTTTGAAGAATCAAAAAAAGCCTACACTTTCGGGTCAAATGTAAAATACTATACAAATGATATCGTTGTTGTAGAAACGGTACGTGGGCAAGAATTAGGAAAGGTTTGTGTCCCTACCGTTGATTTTGATGCTTCCAAAGTAAAAGGAGATATCAAGCCGGTATTGCGTAAGGCAACACCCGAAGATATTAAGTGTAAAGAGGAAAATGTAGAAAGAGCTAAAGAAGCTATGAAGATTTGTCACGAGTGTGTCGCAAATTTGAAGTTGGATATGCATTTGATTAGTTCTGAATATACATTGGATCGTACAAAAGTTATTTTTACATATGTATCTGATGATCGTGTAGATTTTAGACAACTATTGAAAGATCTAGCACAACACTTACATTGTCGTATAGAATTAAGACAAGTGGGTCCAAGAAACAAGGCTAAAATTGTCGGTGGAATTGGAAACTGCGGTATGGAGTGCTGCTGCTCAAGATTCATGTCAGATTTTGATACGGTATCAATCAATATGGCTAAAAACCAGTTGTTGGCATTGAATATTCAAAAGTTGAGTGGACAGTGTGGAAAACTAATGTGTTGTTTACGTTTTGAAAATGAAGAATATACAAGAATGCGCAAGGATTTGCCAAAAATCAATTCAACTGTGGCATATAAAGACAAGAAGTATCGTATTTCAAGTATGAACGTTCTTCAAAAACAGGCTAAGTTAGAGAACAAAGAAGAAGTCTTGTTTGTGGATTTCAAAGAATTGTGGCCAGACAAGGAATTAAATAATGATTAGACAGAAGAGTTTTGAATCGGATGTTTCCACATTGTATTTGGTTCCTACACCTATTGGAAACTTGCAGGAAATGACACCTAGAGCTTTGGATATTTTAAAAGAAGTGAGTGTCATTGCAGCTGAGGATACGCGTAACACAAAAAAACTTTTAATGGCATATGGAATTGATACAATGTTGATGTCGCATCATGAACATAATCAACAGGTCAGTATTCCTAAAATCATTGAACGATTAGAAAATGGCGAAAATGTTGCGGTAGTTTCCGATGCAGGCTACCCTTTGGTTTCAGATCCAGGACAGAAATTAGTTCAAGAAACCATTTCGCATGGATTTAATGTGGTTTCTGTTTCAGGTGCCAACGCGGCTATGAATGCAATGGTTGCGAGCGGATTGAGTTGTTATCACTATTTGTTCTATGGCTTTTTAGACAATAAGAGTTCAAAAAGAAAGAAACAGCTAGAAGAAATCAAAACAATTCCTTATACAACTATTTTCTATGAAGCACCTCATCGTATTGAGGATACTTTACAAGATATGTTGGAAGTATTGGGAAATCGTCAAATGTGTTTAGCTAGAGAACTTACAAAAGTGCACGAAGAATATATTCGTGGAACGATTGAAGAAGTGTTAGAAGTAGCGGCTACTTGTAAAGGTGAAATGGTTATTGTCATGGATGGCTTTAAACAAGATGACGTTGTATTTGATATGTATACAGCCATTACGAAAGTGGATGAATATATTGAATCTGGAATGCGTACAAAAGAAGCTATTGGTTTAGTTGCTAAAGAAATGGCTTGCAAAAAGAATGAATTATATGAAGCTTATCATAAAAGATAGGCTTTTTTCTTTTATATAAAATAAATTATATTGTTACAGAAATTAAATGAAAAAGTAATTGAAATAGTTACAGAAAATATTATAATGATTTACATAAAAGAGAAGAGGAAGAATTATGAATAAGAGAAGTGTATGTGCCCTAGGCATGGCATTTGTACTTGCAGGATGTTCTGCAGGGGGATCAGGTTCTGGTAAAGAACAAACATTAACAGTTGGATTGTTTACAGAAATGAATGGAGATTTTTCTCCCATGTATTATCAAACGGTAAACGATTCGAATGTTGTTAACTTGGTATATCAAGGATTATTGGCATATGACAAGGATGCCAATTTAGTTCCAGAATTAGCAGAGGAACTACCTACTATTAGTGATGATGGAACAACAATGACATTTAAATTGAAGAAAGGTGTTAAATTCAGTGATGGATCTAAATTTACTTCAAAAGATGTAAAGGCAACGTTTAGCGTTATGGCCGATCCAAGCTATACAGGACGTTTTTCAAGTAATGTTGATTTCTTAAATGGATATAGCGAATATCATGATGGAGATGCCAAAGATGTCTCAGGTATTGAAACACCGGATGATTATACCGTTGTATTCCGCATGTCTAAACCAAAAATCGATGCAGAATCGACTTTGGGAACACAAAAAATTTGTAGTGTAAAAACATTGAAGTATAAGAAGGGAAAAACTTCGAATGTTGAAAAGAACAATAGTAATCCTATTGGAACAGGTCCTTATAAATTAAAATCATTCTCTAAAACAGAGGGAGCTTCATTGGATCGAAATGAAAATTTTGAAGCCAAAGATGGAGAATATCAGATTTCTAAGATTATGATCAAGAAAACGGAGACTTCGACTGAAATCAAAGAATTAGAAAATGGAACTGTCGATTATATTCCAGATGTAGTAGATGCGAATAAAATCAACACAGTAGCCAAAGACAAAGATAAAGGTTTGACTATGGATTCTTATCCAAGTGATCGTGAAGACTTCTTGTTTATGAATACAGCTGCAGGGGCATGTCAAGATCAGGCAGTACGTCAAGCTTTGGCTTATGGATTTGATCGTGAAGCCTATATCGCAAGCTATTATAAATTAGATGATAAAGATGCCAAATTGGCATATGTACCAGGCTTGTTTGGTAACCCAGTATCTGGGGCAAATGGCGCTTATATTCGTGGTGAAGAAAAAGTTGATGGGGCTACTTATTATGATTATGATGTAGAAAAGGCAAAACAAATTTTAGACGATGCGGGATGGACTGTTGGTAGTGATGGTATTCGTGAAAAGAATGGTCAAAAATTAAGCATTAAGTTCTTGGCTACAAAAGAAAAAGATGCGATGGATACATTGATTCCTATGTTACAAAAACAATGGGGCGAACTTGGTGTCGACTTCAAGGCAAACACAATGGAATTTAATACAGTTATTTCAACTGTAGGTGATGATTCAGCTGTTGGTGATTGGGATGTATCTTATTTAGGAAACTCTTTTACAAGCCCTGAAGATACAGGCGTTGATTACTTTATTCAATCACAAGGCGTAAATAACTTTGCTCGTTTAAAAGATGATGAATTAGATTCATACTTAGCTGCAGGTGCTTATACAGCTGATAAAGAGGCTTCAGCTGCTGCTTACTTAAAGGCTTATGTTCGTCAAGCAGAACTATGTGCATACTTACCAACAGATGGTGTACAAACGTATTGTTTACGTAATAAGAAAGTAAAAGGTTTGAATACATCTTCTACATTTATTTGGTCACAATCAATGGCTACAGCTTATATTGACGATTAATACGAAAGGGATATGGAGACATATCTCTTTTTCTTGAAAAAAATGTAAATAACTTGAAAAAATGTTGAAAACAGATTTTATTTGGTGTATCCTATAGACAACCGATGCGAAAGAGATCAAACTAAGGACCGGATACAAAGAGATTCTAGTCAGGGTGGAAGCTAGATTATTACGACTTAGCAAATGGACTTTCAAGGGCAGGGTGAAAAGTGTTTCTGAGTAGCTGCGACGTGTTCCGTGCGTTAAATGGATCGAATGTGATGGCATTCTAGAGGTGGGTATAAGTATACCAATTCAGGTGGTACCGCAGATTATTTTGATATTCTGTCCTGTGTCAAATTTTTAATTTGATGCAGGATTTTTTATTTATAAGGAGAGTGATGAAAAGTGTTAGCTGACTGGTGGTGGTACAAAGAATAAATAATTAGGAGGTAAAAGAGAATGTATAAAAATTTATTAGCATGTGGAATGGCTTTGTTGATGTGTGGATGTAGCGCAAAAGCTGCAGGTAATGATCAAGTGTTGACAGTTGGGTTGAGTTCAGAAATGAACGGAACTTTTTCGCCCATGTATTACCAAACGACAAATGATTCTTATGTCGTTGATTTGGTTTATCAAGGGTTGTTGAAATACAACAAAAAAGGAGAGTTAGTTGCAGATTTGGCTAAGTCCTTACCTGAAATCAGTGAAGATGGCAAGACAATGACTTTTAAATTAAAGAAAGGCATCCATTTTAGTGATGGATCCAAGTTTACTTCAAAAGATGTGCAGACAACATTTACAATTATGGCCGATCCAAGCTATACAGGTCGTTTTGCGAACAACGTTGATTTTTTAGATGGTTATAGTGAATATCATGATGCAGATGCATCTAGCTTTACTGGAGTTGAAACACCAGATAATTATACAGTTGTTTTCCATTTGGATAAGCCTAGAATTGATGCGGTTTCTACACTTGGAACACAGAAGATTTGTAGTTCAGAATATTTAAATTATAAAAAAGGAAAAACAGAAAGTATTGAAAAGAAGAATAGTAAGCCAATTGGAACGGGCGCTTATGTGTTAAAGAAGTTTGAAAAGACAAGTGGAGCTAGTTTAGTTTCAAATTCAAAGTTTAAGGCGAAAAAAGGACAGTATCAAATTTCTAAGATTATGATTAAAAAGACTGATACTTCAACAGAAGTCAAAGAATTGGAAAATGGAACAGTGGACTATATTCCGGATGTGATTGAGGCAAATAAAATTAAATCTGTACAAAAAAATAAAAGTTTATCTGTTGATTCTTATCCGAGTGATCGTGAAAGTTTTATTATCTTTAACTCTTATGTGGGAGCTTGTAGTGATGCTGCGGTAAGAAAAGCTATCGGATATGGATTTAATACGCAAGAATATATTGATAATTACTATCAAATTGATGGTATGGCTTATAAGCCTGGTACTTTTGGAAATCCTGTTTCTTTAAATAATGGAAAAATGATTCGTAATGAAGAAAAAGTAGATGGTGTCACTTATTATGATTATGATGTTGAAAAGGCAAACCAAATCTTAGAAGATGCAGGATATACATTGGCAGATGATGGATATCGTTATAAAGATGGTGAAAAATTAACGGTTCGTTTCTTGGCAAATAAAGATAAGGATTCTTTGGATTCTTTGATTCCGGTTTTACAGAAATGCTTAAATGCGATTGGAATTGATTTTAAAGCCAATACAGTTGAATTTAATACGGTCATCAATACTGTGCAGGATGATGCTCAAACAGATAGTTGGGATGCAACATATCTAGGTTTCTCTTATGGCTCACCAGACGATACAGGCATTAACTTTATTTTAAGAACAGGTGCTACAAATAACTTTGGTCGTTTGAGTGATGAACAACTAGATGCTTATCTAGATGCTGGTATGTATACATCCGATAATGATGTATCTAAAGAGAATTATCATAATGCTTTAGTTCGACAAAGTGAATTGTGTGGTTATTTACCTGTAGACTCTACTAAGACATATTGCTTAAGAAACAAGAATATCAAAGGAATGCATACAACATCTATTTATAATTGGGCTCAATCCATTGCGACGGCTTATATTGTGAATAAATAACATATGATGTATCCTAATGGATATTAGGGCAAAATATAGTCCTGTACTAACTTAATGTTGGTGCAGGATTTTCTTGTATGGGGAGAAATTTTATATATTTGATTTAAGAAAATATAAATTGTTTATGCCTAGAGCATAACTTTCATGAAATATAGGTTGTCATTTGAGTTGATTTTAGGTATTATAATATTGCAGAAGTGTTTTTCTGATTTTGGAGGTCTTACTTATGGTCTTAAGAAGATTTACCACAATTGATAGAGAAGAATTGCTTTTTTTAAGCGTGCCTACTATAGGTGCGCTTTTTTGGTATGCCGGGCATGGCATATATCTAGACAGTGAAAGTCTGTTGTGGGG
>ERZ827498.4970-NODE-4970-length-10011-cov-2.701989_pt1 | contig 10011 bp, 9 predicted proteins | sample MGYA00519865_ERZ827498 | MGnify/ENA primary metagenome ERZ827498 (study PRJEB31778, sample SAMEA3449328) | human gut metagenome | biome: human gut; feature: human-associated habitat; material: faeces | place: United Kingdom | collected 2010/2012 ...
GGGGGGAGCCAATAGAAAGGCGTACCCTCGATGTCGATGTCTTCTGGAACGGCGGGAGGCTCAGGGAGGACAGCAACCTCATGTACGGAGAAGGAGGGGCAGGAGCGTTTTCGGACGGCAAGCTTACCACGCGCATAAAGGACAGCCGCGCTCACGACGTGATAGACATACTTGCGGATCATGGAGCGCCGAAAGAAATACGCCTGCTTGCAAAGCCGCACATAGGCACGGATATACTGGTCAAAGTGGTGAGAAGCATACGCGAGGATATAGTGCGCATGGGCGGCGATGTGAGGTTTTCTGCTAAGCTCGTGGGCCTGGAGAAGGACAGCGGAGATAATATAACCTCTGTAACCGTGGAAAAGAACGGTGAGAGGGAAAGGATACCCTGTTGCGCATGTGTACTGGCTACAGGCCAGGGCGCACGGGATACCTACCATATGCTGTACGATATAGGGCTTGAGCTTTTACCCAAAGCTTTCGCTGTGGGTGTACGCATAGAACACCCAAGGGAGCTTATAGACAGATCACAGTACGGCGAGTTTGCATCGCACCCAAGGCTGGGCGCGGCGGAGTACCATCTTGCGGATAAGGCTGGAAACAGGGGAGTTTACAGCTTCTGCATGTGCCCCGGCGGCGTGGTGGTGGCGTCCTCGTCCGGGCCTGAGCAGGTGGTCACAAACGGCATGAGCCGCCATGCACGCGATGAGCAGAATTCCAATGCGGCCATAGTTGTTCAGGTAGACAGCAGGGATTATACAGTCGGCCCCCTTGGTGGGCTGGACTTTCAGGAGCAAATAGAGCGGGCTGCGTATTACGCCGGCGGCGGGGATTTTACCGCCCCTGCGGAGCGCGTCGGCGACTTTTTGAGGAAGGCTGCCCCTAAGGCCTTCGGCAGCGTAAAGCCTACTTACCGGCCAGGCGTGTGCAGAAGCAACCTGTACCAGTGTCTGCCGGACTTTGTGTCGGAAGGAATACGCGCCGGAATAACGGCGTTCGGAAGAAGACTAAAGGGCTTTGATATGGACGATGCGGTTATTACTGCGGTAGAGAGCCGCACCAGCTCCCCGGTTCGCATACAGCGCGACGAGGAGGGCTGTGCTACTCGCATGAAGGGGTTATACCCCGTAGGCGAGGGAGCGGGCTACGCCGGAGGAATAGTAAGTGCCGCGGTGGACGGCATGCGTGCCGCGGAACGCATAATGGCCATTTTCCGGCCGATGTAAAGGAGCGGGATAGATGAAGAAAACGATTATAACAGCCATATTGGCGGCTATGACACTTTTGCTCATAGGCTGTTCCGCCAACAATGAAAGGATAGACCTGACTGACCCGCTTAGCGGCAGTTCAATATTGTCCGCGGCGGATCTTGAGGCCTTCTTCAAATACGGCGAGAACGACACGGCCGTGCTTGCGGCTTCATTCAGCATGGAGGATACCATGCTCAAGCTTACTGCACAGCGGGGTTCCATTACGATAGATGGCAATGGCTATACCCTAAGCGGCACTGGGGACTGCATAATACGCCTTGACGAGGGCTGCAAGCTTACGCTCAACGATATTACGGTACACAGCGGATCAACGGCTATCGGCTGCCTTGGTTCAGCTGAGATAGGCGGCGAAAACGCCAACATAATAGGCGTGTCGGACGGGATACTCTGCGCCGATGAGCTTATCGTATCCGAGGGAAGCAGCCTTGTATGTAAGGGCAGCAACGGCCGGGGAATAGACGCCGAGGATATAACAATAAAGGCCGGAGCCAGCGTATCCGGGGAGGGAGTACTGGGCGGAATCAACTCCAGGTCGGATATAACTCTGGAAAAGGGCGCGTCCCTTGCGGCGTATACCGATGAAAACTACAATGCACTGAAATGCGATGGACAGCTTTCAATGGCGGACGGCTCTGCGCTTACCGTAGAAAATCGCGGCAGATATCACGGCGCTGAAATTTATGAATTCGCAATTGAAGGTGCTGTGAGCATAAATGCCGCCGGCGGCAGCGAAGCAACTGGACTTTTCATAACCGAGCAGCATTCCAATATGTACGCTGTCGGCAGCTGCAAGCCGGAAGCTCGCGTTGAGAATGGCAAGGGCAGGATAACCTTTGTGGACGATGCTTCAAAAATACCTGCCGAGATACCCCAACCGGACGGCTATATTGAGGAGACGGCGGAGATAGAAGAACAGTAGAAAAATTCTCTCTCATACAAAATGATTTGAGGTGGATTGTGGAATTAGAATAACGCCTAAAACCAGTCTCAGCATTATGCTTTTATGCGTTGTCGGCGTTCTTTTTGTCGTCTGCTTTTATGCTGCCTTTTAGGTAAATGATACACGGATCCCACGCGGGATAAAATAACATACGAGGGGCAAAATAAAATATGCAAAAGATATTGCCAGGTGCGGCAAAAAGAATATAATAAGATTAAGAATCATTCTTAATATAATAATTAGCATAAAGGAGATAACACGAATGGAGCTTAAGGGTACAAAGACCGAGAAAAATCTGATGGCCGCCTTTGCGGGCGAATCCCAGGCAAGGAATAAGTATACCTATTTTGCAAGCGTCGCAAAGAAGGAAGGCTATGAACAGATAGCCGCGATTTTCCTTAAGACTGCCGAAAACGAGAAAGAACACGCAAAATTGTGGTTTAAGTATCTGGATGGTATAGGCAATACCGCCCAGAATCTTAAGGCGGCTGCAGAGGGCGAAAATTACGAATGGACCGACATGTACGATACCTTTGCAAAGGAAGCGGAGGAAGAAGGCTTTAAAGAGCTTGCAGAAAAGTTCCGTGCGGTTGGAAGAATAGAGAAGACCCATGAGGAGCGCTATCGCACCCTGCTTAACAACGTCGAAACGAACGCTGTATTTGAAAAAGCGGGAGAGCGCATGTGGGAGTGCCGTAACTGCGGCCACATAGTAGTGGGTAAGGCCGCTCCCGAGATATGCCCCGTATGCAACCATCCCAGGAGCTACTTCGAGGTGCGCGAGGAGAATTATTGATTTTTTATCAAAAAGGGATAGCCTGCAATACCGCAGGCTGTTTTTTTATGCGTTTAATTCTTCATCTATCGGCGGGTATGTGCCAAGCTCGCTTATTATGCGCTTAGCGTAGGAGATAAAGGTCTTGGCCGCCAGCGATGCGGTATGGACGGATTTTACTATTATACCCATGTGACGGTATTCACAGGGAGCAAGCTCTTTGGTGATTACGTTGGATTCAAGACTGTCCAACACCATTTCCGGCATCACGGTCACGCCGAGACCGTGCTGTATCATGGCGATTATGCCGCGGTTTTCCATGGTGGAAAATGAGAGGCGGGGAGTTATGCCGCTGCCTTTGATTATCTGTGAAACATCGTAGTCAAAGCCCTCGTTGGAGAGTATGAAGGGATCGTCATCAATCTCGTCGAGGGTAACTCTGTCCTTGTCTACCAGTCTGTGTCCGGGGGGAAGCAGCACGAGCATGCGGTCTGAGGCAAGTTGTATCCACTCATAGCCCTGAGGCGGGTTGCTCATTATGGCGAAGTCGATGCAGGATTCGTCAAGTTGACTTATAAGGGAGTCGTTGCCTCCTACGATTATTTCTATCTGTATACCGGGGTAGTCATGGCTGAATTCTTCTATTATCTTTGGGAGCCACAGCACAGACGCGCTGGCAAAAGTGCCTATGCGAAGCCTGCCGAAGCTCATACCGCGGATGTTGGCAACTATCTGGTCCATATGGTCGTTGGCATTTAGTATCTCCCGTATGGCAGGCAGCAGCGCCCGGCCGTTTTCGGTCAGCCGCACTCCGCCCTTGCCGCGTATCAGCACCGGGAAGCCGAATTCGTCCTCTATGGTTTTGATAAGGTGGCTGACGCCGGATTGGGTGAAGCCAAGCTGGTTTCCGGCGGCGGTAAGGCTCTTGGTCTCTATGACTTTTAGAAGGACTTCAAGTTTTTTTATATCCATACCTGATGTTCCGTTCCTTTTAGAAATGAAAAATGCTCATACTACTTTATAGAAACATTCATTTTACTTATGCTGTATTTTATATTATAATAAATTACAAGAAAAAACAAGTGCCATTTAACGTTTTTCCCCACCCAACTGAATTTCAGTTATCCCCGACTGCAACAAAAGGCCCCATATGCGGGGCCTTTTATTGTTTCGCGCATTTTATAATTATATTTGTTGGAATATACCATATTGGTGTATAATGCTATTAGAATGCGAAAGGAGCCGTACTAAATAATGTCCAACGACGTGCGCTTGACTACTATGACCTCCTGCGGGGGGTGAGCGGCTAAGATAGGTCCGGGGGTACTGGACGCGATGCTTTCCACTCTTCCGAAAAATTCCGATCCGAAGCTTATAGTCGGCTTTGATACGGCTGACGATGCGGCGGTATATAAGATAAACGACGACACGGCCATAATACAGACCGTGGACTTTTTCCCGCCGATGGTGGACGACCCGTACACCTTCGGACAGGTGGCGGCGGCAAATGCCCTAAGCGACATATACGCTATGGGAGGTACGCCCAAGCTGGCGCTCAACCTGTTCTGCTTTCCGTCAAAGAAGCTGCCTCAGGACGCCATAAAGGCAATACTTGCGGGCGGCGCCGATAAGGTGCTGGAAGCGGGCGCCATACTCTGCGGCGGCCATACCATAGAGGACCCGGAGCCGAAATACGGGCTTGCCGTGACAGGATTTGTAAGACCAGATAAGGTGCTTTCCAACTCCTCAGCAAAGGAGGGCGATCTTCTCATACTTACAAAGGCTATAGGCAGTGGAGTGCTCACTACCGCCGCAAAGGCACAGCTCCTTTCGGGAGAGTACGAAAAGTCCCTTATAGCTGCCATGACCGCCCTCAACGCAAAGGCGCAGCAATCCATGCTGAAATATGAGGTGAATTCCTGCACTGATATAACCGGCTTCGGCCTTATGGGCCACGTCCGGGAGATGGCTGAGGGCAGCGGCTTTACTGCCGAGATAAAGGCGGACGCGGTACCTATACTTCCCGGCGCGCTGGAATTTGCCAACATGGGCATAATTCCGGCGGGCGCATATCGCAACAGGGAATTCATAGAGGACAAGGTAAGCATATGCGAGACGGTAAACAGGGCGGTGTCCGATATACTGTTTGACCCGCAGACCTCCGGCGGCCTGCTTATAAGCCTGCCGGAAAATCAGGCCCACAGGCTTTTGGACGATATAAAGGCTCATACGCCTGATGCTGCCATAATAGGCTGCATAAAGGCCAAGGGAGAGCATGCGATAGAAGTAGTATAAAAAATAAAAACGGAGGGTATGAGTTTATGAAGCTGGCGATAAGTGCGCCGAGGGGAAAAATGGGCAAGCTTGTGACTAGAGAAGCGCTGAAGCGGTCCGGCGATTTTGAGATTGTGGGCGGCATAGGCCCCAAGTGCAGGGACTACATAGGCTGTGACATGAGCGTTGCCGCAAAGACAGACTTCGTAGGCGCAAACACCTATGACGACGTGGAAAAGGTAGTTGCCATGAGCGACGGCGTAGTTGATTTTTCCACCACTGAGGGCGCCATGGAAGTGGCACGGGCTTGTGTAAAGTACAGAAAACCCCTTATGCTGGGCACTACGGCTTTACAGAGGAGCAGATGGCTGAGCTTGAGGAGTGCGCCAAGACCATCCCCATACTCATCGCCCACAACACGTCAAAGGCCGTTAATCTGGTATACGAGATAGCGCGTATGCTCACAGAGTCCATAGGCGATGAATCCGATATCGAGATAATCGAAATGCACGATAACAAGAAGCTGGACGCCCCCAGCGGCACCTCAAAGGAGCTGGGGGAGATCATCGCAGGCGTCCGCGGTGAAAAGCTCGCAGATGTTGCGGATTACGGACGCAAGGGCAGGGGACTGCGCGAAAAGGATCATATCGGCTACCATTCCGTAAGGGCGGGGGACATCTCCAGCACACATACCCTCATATTCGGCATGGAGGGAGAGCGCATAGAGATAACCCACAGGTCGTATGATTTCGGCACCTTTGCCAAGGGCGCGCTGGATGGGATACTGTTCCTTCAGGGCAAAAAGCCCGGGGTATATGCTTACAGGGAAGTGCTGGGGCTGTAATTGACGGATAAAAAACCGGGCAAAAAATTTTACCCGGTTTTTTATTTTTTGCTATTGACCATGACGCTGCGTAATGCGTTATGCTGTATTCGCACGGGAGGTGTGGAGAAGATGAAAACGGTAAAGGAAGTAAGCAATTTGGCCGGTGTGAGCGTGCGCACGCTGCATTATTACGACACCATAGGGCTGCTGAAGCCCACCGAGGTGACGGGGGCCGGGTACAGGCTGTATGACGATGCGGCGCTGGAGCGGCTTCAGGCTATATTGCTTTTCCGCGAGCTGGAATTTTCTCTGAAGGAGATAAAGAATATCATGGACAGCTCGGGCTTCGACAGGCGGAAGGCTCTTGAGCAGCAGATAAAGCTGCTTGAGCTGAAGCGGGAGCATCTTGACAATCTGATCAATTTTGCCCGTGGAATAAAAGCGACAGGAGTGAGAAATTTGAGTTTTAAGGCATTCGATACGTCCAAGATAGACGAGTACGCGAGAAAGGCAAAGGAAGCCTACGGCAATACCAGGGAGTACAAGGAGTTTCAGGAGAAGGATAAGGACAGGAGCAGCGCGGAACGGGACGAGCTAAATCAGGGGCTCATGGATATAATGGCGGAGTTCGGCGCCATAAAGGATACCGATCCTGCCGGAGATGCCGCACAGCAGCTCGTAAACAAGCTTCAGGGTTACATAACCGAGCATTTTTACAAGTGCTCTGATAGTATATTGGGCGGCCTTGGCAAGGTATATTCCGGCGGCGGGGAAATAAACGATAATATAGACCTTGCCGGCGGCGAGGGCACCGGGAATTTCATCGACCGCGCCATACAGGCGCACCGCAAGTAAAAAAACAGCAGACCCGCAGCTATACTGCGGGTCTGCTCAGTCTGATTCAAATATTATCTCTGTAAGCTGTCGAGGCTGCTATTTGGGCAGTCTCTTGCCGCACTTCGGGCAGTACTCAAAGCCGCCGTCCACACCTTTGCCGCAGTAGGGGCAGAAGGATGAGGTGGTAAAGCTGCTCTTTTGCGCAGTATCGTCACGGTATTCGGTGCCGCCAAAGCGCTGCTCAAGCGGGTCAGGCTCCTCTCCTTCATCGGTTATGTCGAAGGAGGAGTAGCGGTTTTTACCGGTGGCGTTCCTGTAGTTGTAGGCAGCCTGCACTATGCCCATTATTATGAAAATTACGCCGAATATGGGGAAAAACGCCGGCGCGCCCATACGTGTCGCCATGATCGTCCAGAATATGCCGAATACTATCGCGAATACAGAGCCAATAAATTTCATCCCGGAAGGCCCTCTGCCCGGCTTTACGCTTTTCATAAGATTTCTCCTTTACTCGTTTCTTATCGCATTGAGCGGGCTCAGCCGCATTGCCCTGATGGCCGGATAAAGGCCGGAGAGCATCGCCACAGTTACAGAGAAGAGCACTGCGCCTACCGCAAGATAAAAGGGTATTATGCTCTTGAATCCGCTCTCGCCCACAAAGTGATTTATCACTGCTGAAAGACCATAGCTTATGCCCAAGCCCGCAGCGCCGCCGAAGAAGCCTATATAGGCAGCCTCGGTGAGAAACAGCTCCGCTATGTTGTCCATACGGCAGCCCAGCACCTTTATTATGCCTATCTCCTTGGTGCGCTCGTATATGCTCATCATCATGGTGTTCATTATGCCTATGGCTGCGACCAGCAGCGATACGCCGCCTATGGCGCCCAGCAGGTACTGTATCTGCTGCATCTGCTTTTCAGCCTGCTCAAGTGCGTCCTGAAGGGAACTGGTGCCGTATCCCATCTCGTCTATAGCGGCCTTTACCTCGGAGACGACATCCGTGTTCTCGCATTTTACCATGACACGGTTGTAATTCTTGGTGTCAAGCTGCATGTAGTCGCTGTTTTCCTTGGCGAGCTTCTGCACCGCCTCTATATCCATAAGGCAGTACCACGAAAACTCGTTGTTGCTTGGGGATACGATGCCTATGGGGTCTACGCGGTAGGTCTTGCCGGGGGCCGGCTGGCTATCGCCGTCGCCCGGCAAAACCGGATTATTATTGTTGTAAACGTTGTTATAGTCGAAGGTGAGCTGGAATTTTGACTCCATTGTGACCTTGGGATTGCCGTCGCGGTCCACCGCCTGCTTGCCGGTATTGGGGTCGTAAAACCAGTTCAGCACATCCTGGCTGAGCACCATCTCATAGCTGGAGCTGCCGCGCTTGTACTTGGGGTAGCGGCCCTCCGAAAGCTCCAAACCGAACTCCTCCGCTACGGAGCTGTCTATAGCCAGTATGCTGCAATCGGCCATCCATTTGCCGCTTTTAAGTATGCCGTAGGTCTGTATCTGGGGCATAACGGCTTTTACGCCGGGTATCTTTTTGATAGTTTCGACCGCCGTTTTGTCCAGCTTTTTCTCGGTGTTGGTGCCGCCCGTGGCGGTTTCCTTATAGCTCCAGCGGCTGACGGTAATATTTGTAAGGCTGCCCATGCTGGCATAGCTCTCCATTGTGGATTTTTTTATGCCTATGCCAAGGCTCATCATGACGACTATAGAGGAAACACCGATGACCATGCCCAGCACAGTGAGCACGGCTCTAAGCTTTCTCCGCCACAGGTTCATGAAGGCGGTCCTTAAAATATCGGTAAAACGCATTTAAACATCGTCCTCCAGGCTGCGCGCCCTGCGCTTTTTGAGCTTCTTGAAGCCGAAGAAGCCGCCTCCGCCCAACGCGCCCGCGCCTATAACCCAGCCCCACCAGGGGAAGCCCTTGGAGCCGCCCTCCATGCCGGGGTCTGTCATGCCGCCTTCCATGCCTTCGCCTCCCATGCCCTCCATGCCTTCCATGTTTTCCATACCGGCATTGGGGTCCTCCACGTGGAGCGTAAAGGGAAGCCGCTCCTCGCCGGGCTCGCCGTATACATCCTCGTAGGATATTACTACGGTGCCCTGTATATCCCCTGCCTCAGACGGTATTACGGATATATCTGCCGCAAGGGTGGAGCCGGCGCTGAGGGTGCCGCCGAAGTAGCTCTCTTCAAGCTTGAGGCCATTTCCCTCCACATCGACGATACAGTTATAAATGCTGGAGCGGCCCATGTTGTACATTTTGATGGACATGCTGGTACTTGAATCCAGATAGGACACATCGTCATATACCGTAGGCTCGTCGCACTTCAGCCTGATCTTTTGCAGTATGGGCACGGCTATGGTCTCGTTTGCGGTATGGGCCGCGTTGGTGCTGGCGGATTCATAGCTGAAATCCACATTGAGGGTATATGCCTTTGCCGTCGCGTCGGGCGCGGTCTGGAGGGATACCTTCTGGCTGCTGCTCTGGCCCTTGCCAATTTTGGATATATACAGCGTATTGCTGCCGCCGCTGGCGGGAACTATGGTCGCCGTTTCGCCCGCGTCCTTTATGTGTATCTGCACGTTTTGCAGGTTGGTGCTGTCGGATGTATTCTTTATGGTGAACTCCAGATCGAAGGTCTCGCCCGCGTATATCTTGTCCGAGCTGAGCTTGTAGCTTTCGATTATAAGCTTCGGCACCGAGGTGGTGGTATCCTTGTCGCTGGTGGGCGACAGACCCTTGCGGACGTTTACGAAAAGGCTCACCGTGCCGCTCTTGAGGTCGCCCTCGTCATTGCGGTAGGTGACGTTGAAGTCCACCTGCTTTACGCCTACGGTAGCCTTCTTGCTCAGGCGCAGATGATACAGGAACTCCACCACCTGCCCCCTGCCTATGGAGCCGGGGTATGAAAGGGTATAGTCTACCAGATCTATATCGAAGGGGAACTTCTCTATGTCGTTGCTGAGTACCGGCGTTACCTTGAGGTCATACACATAGCCGTTGGTGCAGGTAAGGGGTAGCCGCACCTCCAGCTGGTCGCCGTAATCGCCGGAGGGCGTAAGTACGCACACGCCGTTG
>ERZ827498.4979-NODE-4979-length-9998-cov-2.711355_pt1 | contig 9998 bp, 8 predicted proteins | sample MGYA00519865_ERZ827498 | MGnify/ENA primary metagenome ERZ827498 (study PRJEB31778, sample SAMEA3449328) | human gut metagenome | biome: human gut; feature: human-associated habitat; material: faeces | place: United Kingdom | collected 2010/2012 ...
TCACGGAAAGCAAGGTTGGTAGCGATTCCGAACCATTCTGAAATATCCGCTTGCTACGGATAAGGCGATGAAACGATTCAGGGACAATGATACTTCTCTACGGAGCTGGCGGAGAACCCGGCAGGGGTGAGATTCCCATGGACCCGATTCGCTATCGGGCGTCTGATGATTTCCCTATTGTGCATATCCGTGTATCAAGCAAAGATCAGAACGAGGACAGGCAGCTTGTGGCTATGCGGAATAAAGTATATCGATAGCTAATATGAATCGCTTTTGTCTCAAGATAACATAAAATAATTAACGATAAACATTAAAAATCTCTTGACAAAGCATATGTATCGGTATATACTGCAAGCATAACGTTAAACGTTAAATAATTTATGTTTTGCATAGGAGGCGTTCTTATGAATTCTAAAACTCTTTCAAACTTCCACAAGTTCGGTAAAGTGGGCAAGATTGCAATGACCGTCTTAATGGTCATAGCAATCTTAGCGGCTGCAGCGAGCTGCGTAGCTACAATTTATGTGTCTACGCTTCCAAAGGATGCGCTAACAGTTCGCGTTACCAATCATGCCGAATTCAGGATCAACGAAAAGAATTTCGATTCCCTGTGGGACATTCTTGCAGATGGTTTTTCTTATGCGGGGGACGCAAGCCCCGAGGCAATGCTGAGCGGGGGAAATGATAAGATCATTCCTCCTGAAGATCAGGATTTCAATATGGAACTCTCATTTTTCAACCAGTCATTTTCTTCCGCCAAAATTCATTCCGAAGAAAACACAAAGGTGATCGAAGCCACGTCATCGCCTGCTGAGTACCGTTCGGCGAATTTGGTGTCAGTCCTTATCTTCGCGACTTTGTTTGCTGCTTCTGCTGCCGGATATCGCTATGGTGCAGGGCTTGCGGATTCCTCATGCGCCATGTCTGTTTGCGGTGCTGAAGGACGCGCCGGACGGCAAAGAGCCGCACATTACATTCTATAACGGAGGTCAACATGGAAAAGAAAACACCGTCCCCGTTTAAGCGGGATATAGACCGCGCCTACAAGCGGCTGCAGCTTGCTTCCATGGTGCTAGGAAATGTCAGCGAAGCATACGACACGGGCGATTTGAAGGAAGCCTATCGGAACGCTTTCGAGTTCGCATACCACGCGGAACGGCTCACACTGCTCGCAAGGTCGCTTCCTGCTTTGACCGGATCGCCCGCCGCAAGGCCGAAGATGGAGCGCCAGATCAAAGAGGTGCTGCCGCTTCACATAGGCTATACCGCAGAGGGCTGGTTCGGCGTGGATATGCCTGCGCTTCTGCCAAAAAAGGAACATGGCGGCGCTGAATACATTCGGCACAGCCTGTACCTTGCTCTGGGCGAATACTTCAAATGCCACGAGAAGCTGCGGATCGACAACTGCGTGCTGACCGTGTGCCACAGGTATGATAAGAGCCGTCCGGAGCGGGAATACCGTGACCATGACAACATCGAACTGAACGCCATCATCGATGCGCTTGCCCTGTATACGCTATACGATGACGCTCCGCTTCGCTGTGAACACCACTATTGTTCGCTTACGGACGACAGGGACGCAACAACGATATTGCTCGTTCCGCAACCTGAATTCCCTGTCTGCTATGAGCGCATCAAAACCGACCCGCAAACGCTGCTTCCACTGTTCCCTTAACACCCAAAACGCCGAAAAAACATACGCGTTTCGAGGCCGAAAACGGCCTTTCTGAAACACGTATGCCGAGAAGCGGTAAAAATATCGATAAACCGGGCACATTTCCTGAAACGCGACGCCGGTTTTGAGGGGAAGAGAGCAGTCAGGAGCACTAAATGCCAATGCGATATGGAGTGACGCCATGATATACATTCGCCAGGGCGCGCATGTGCTTGAGCTGCTTGAACTGCTGTCCGTCGCGGGCGAGTTCCCCATGAGTGGACTTTCCATATTGGGAAATCCGCGCACCATGCGGGATCTTATCCACAGGCTAGAAGACCGGCAGGAGATCGAGGCGAGCTGGAGCGGGAAACGATACTGCGCCCGATTGCTGTCTATAAGCGGAAAACGAGGCCCTATGCGTAATATCCGGCTGCACAAAAGCGCCTTACCCTTATTGGACGAGCTGCATCCGGCTGCTGTGGATTACTACCTCTCCGCGTTCCGCAACCACGCCTTCTCCGGCAAGCGCGGGGACATCGAACGCAACCACAGAGTCGCCGAGACGCTGGCCATGATGTTTTCATCGGGCATAGAGATACGGCCTTATCTGCTGCCGAGGCTTCAGACAGAGCATATAGAACCGACTGTTGGTGACATGCCATGCTTCTATCCCAGCCGCATCGTCAAAAAGCTGGACGGCGATTCCATGAACAAAACCGGCTTCACACGCATGACGGGTCTGTTGTTGAAAAAGGGCGTGGGATTTGCCGTATACAACACGCGGAACGCTGTTATGAAATGGCACGGCGACGGAGAACTCAAAGCTATGCAGCAATGTGAGGATTTGGCGAGGCGCAACGCCGGCGTGGACGCGCTTTGCGGCGCGATCCTGTTCGGCAGGAGCGGCAGCGTGGTGCTCGATACACTCATGGAAACCAACAAAGCTGGCCGCAGGGATTGCCGCATTGACCACATCTACACGGCGGTACATTTCGTGCCATTGAACGATGATGGAAAAAGCCTGCTACGGCTGCTCACGATACCAGCGCTTCAGTCACGGCTCAGGAGCATACTGTTTCCACTGCGGCTTCAGGTGAACGGATTCGTGGAATGCGACTGCGACGCCGTTGACGGCGGGAAGTACATTCTATCTCACTTGGATGGCGACCTTGCGAGGCTCGTCCGTTTCCGGCTCGCCGCTATCGAGGATGCGGAGCATCGGTATGAAGCGGTCTGTTATCCGTGGCAGCTCGAATACGCGAAGCCGTTTCTCGGTGAGCGTATAGAACTCAAACTGATCGACCCGGCCCGCATCGCCGCAGCCTTACAAGGGAGGTGACCCATATTGGATAAACGCAAGGCCGGCATTCTGCTGGCCTGTTTGCTTGGCTCAGTTCTGCCGTTGTATCTCGGCGGCCTGCTGGGCCAGTTGCTATACAACTACGAAGAATGGATGCGGCAGGACGGTATGACTGGCGGCGTGCTCATGGCCGAGCTCAAGGCGAGTCCGCTCTACTGTATCCCTTACGCATTCACCGCGAGCGGCCTAAAGGGTACGCTCTTTCTTTTGCTTGGCACTGGCGGCGTCGTGCTGTATGTCAAGCTGCACGATAAGTTCGGCAGTAAGGAATACGACGCGAGGAACTTCACCCGCTCGAAATCCGGCGCGTATGGCACGGCGGGCTGGATGGAGCCGAAGGATGTGAAAAAGGTATTCGAGGTCGCGCCGCCGGACAAGGCGCAGGGTACGATCCTTGGAGAGCTGAATGGTCAGGCGGTTTGTCTGCCTGTTGATACGAAGCTCAACAGGCACCTTCTAATCTTCGGAGCGTCCGGCACCATGAAGAGCCGGGCCGTGATTCGCCCGTACCTCATCCAGAGCGTCAAGCGTCAGGAATCCGTGATCGTGACAGACAGTAAATCGGAACTGTATAACGATATGGCGGGCTATTTCATTGATAACGGGTATGAGGTGAAGGTTTTCAATCTCGTTGACCCGCGCCATAGCGATTCATGGAACTGCATGGCCGATTTGCAGCAGGATACGCTTCTTGCGCAGGTGTTAAGCGACGTCATCATCTCTAACACCAGCGGAGAGCGCGGCGACCATTTCTGGGACAATGGCGAATCCAATTTGCTGAAGGCTCTGGTGCTGTATGTCGACCACACCACCGCCTTTGGCGCGGAGCGGCGCAACCTGCCCGAAGTGTACCGCTTTCTGACCCAGACGAACGAGAAGCAGCTATCGGCGCTGTTCGATAAGCTGCCCATAGAGCACCCGGCGAGAGCGCCTTACAACCTGTTTCGTCAATCCAGCGATACGGTGCGCTCGGGCATCCTCCTCGGTCTTGGTACGCGGCTTCAAACCCTGCAAAGCGAACAGGTCAAGCGCATCCTCAGCCGCAGCGACATCGACCTGATCGCGCCCGCTAAAAGGAAGTGTGCCTATTTCGTGATACTGGACGACCAGAACAGCACCATGAACTTTCTGTCCTCGCTGTTCTTCTCGTTCCTGTTCATACGGCTGACCCGCTTGGCGGACAGCTCGCCCGGCGGCCGCTGCCCTGTGCCGGTCAACTTCGTACTCGATGAGTTTGCCAATATCGGCACCATCGGCGGGAACAACGGCCGGGATTTCGCACGCTCGGCCGCCACGCTTCGGTCGCGCTCGGTCGCGCTGGTACTGGCATTGCAAAGCCTTCCCCAGCTCCAGAACCGATACGGCAACAACCTTTGGGCGGAGATACTGGGCTGCTGTGATACGCAGCTCATGCTGGGCTGTTCAGATGATGTGACGGCAACGTATGTATCCACCCGCAGCGGCGACATGACCATCGACGTGAACTCCACCATGACCACCCGGCAAACCTTCGCTGTAGCGCAGGTCATACCGCAGTACCGCTATTCCGAGGGGCTTGGTAAGCGCCGGCTGCTCACGCCGGATGAAGTCCTGCGCCTGCCGCATGACGAGATGCTCGTGGCGCTTAGGGGCCAGAAAATGCTGCGTCTCAAGAAGCTGGATTATACCCGGCTTTCGGCAGCAAAGCGGCTGCGCCCCTGTTCCATACTGGACTACGGCTCCGGATTTTACTCGGAACCCATGAGCCCGCCTTATGAGCCGCAGCCCGCTTACGCGCCGCTTTCGCCAAGCGTTGGCGACCTATATGAAACAGCGACCCCACCAGAGAACTTTTGATAGGAGGAAATAAAAGCATGCCTAAGAAAATATCCGAAACCGAAACCGTTGAAACGATGAATATGGAGTTATCCACGCCCGGTACAGCCGAAGACACCGCCGTGTCCATGACTGAGAATGAAAACAGTGAAATCGCCTTGGGATCCGCTGAGGAGATTGTCGAAAAACCTGATGAAACGGTGTCCCCTACGACTGAAACGGCCGAAGCGGATATTGCACCAGACGACGGCGTCGAAGCCATTGATTCAATACCATCCCCCACAACTGAAACCGAAGAAGCCGCAAACCTTCCTCAGGCGCCTGAAGACAGGCCGGAAAACACAGCCGCAGAGCCGGTTGTACAGGAAACGCCCGAACCAAAGCCCAAGAGGTCCCGAAGAAGTGCTTCCAAGCCTGAGCCTGAATCGGTTATACAGGTAACGCCTTCACCGCAATCCGATGAACCGGCCGCTGACGCACCTGTCCTAGAGACTTCGCCCACACGCAGACCGCGCAGGCGCGCAGTCGTATCCCTTGACGGCCAGCGCAGCGAGCTGACCCCCGAAGCTAGGCGCAGGCAGGACATCATCGACCTTTCAGAGTCTATGAAAAGCCGGCGCGTCATTACAGGCACCATCGCAGGCATCGAGCACATGGATGAGAGCCCTGACCTCGCGTATGCGGTGGTCTATCATGGCGCGTTCAAGGTCATCATCCCCGCAAGCGAGATGTTTGAGTTCGATGAGGATGCTGCGGATAACTATCGCGGCGCAACGCTCTCCCGCAGGCTGGGCGCTGAGATCGACTATGTGGTAAAAGGCATCGAAACGGACGCTGGTGTTGCGGCCGGCAGCCGCCTGGAGGCCATGCGCCAGCGCAGACGCGAGTATTACCTTGACACCGACCGCAACGGCCACCATCAGCTGGAGGCGGGAGACATCGCCGAAGCAAGGGTGGTTTCGGTCATACGCCCCGGCGCCTTTGTGGAACTGTTCGGCATAGAACAGTTTATTCCGCTGGAGGAGCTCAGCTACCTGCGCTGGGTGGACGCTACGCCGCACTTCCGCGTAGGCGACCGGGTATTGGTGAAAATACTGGAGCTTGACCGAAGTGACCGAAACAATATCAGCCTCAAGCTCTCGGTGAAACAGGCGGGCGAGGACGCTTTTAAGCAGGCCATCAGCCGCTTCAAGGTCGGCAACATCTATGTCGGAAACGTCACGATGATCACAGCGGTGGGTGTATTCGTTTCTTTTGAAAATGTGAGCTGTCTCTGCCAGTTCCCCAAGCGCAAGCGCCCCGCCATCGGTTCGCCGGTCACGGTCAGGATACTGGGCGTGGATTTGGAGCGGCTTAGGCTCTGGGGCGCTATTGTGTACTCTTGATCGGGAGAAAAGTATGAAATATGACGTACAGGCGTTATCCATAGAGGAGACGCGCCGCAGGAAAACCCTTTCCGACGAGGCCCGCAATATGGTAAAGCAGTCGCTCGCTATTGAGGAGGAGGACGACGCGGGCCTTATGATGCAGATATCCTTTTCCGAGCTGCATCCGTTGATGGTCATCTATCTGGTGCGCTATCTGGAGCGGAAGATCTCGATCCACGATAAGGATAAGGTCAACAAGCTCAACCTTGCAAGCGTACTTGGCGGGCACACGGTCGATACCGGCATAGGCTGCTATGCATACCGGACGACGCATTGGCTGGATGCGCCCCTGACCCGCGAACGCTTCTTCGAGATACTTTACCGATCGTTGAGCGAAGCGCAGCGCGGCTACTCGACCATCCAGACCCGCAGCTCGTCGCAAATATAAGGTGTAAGCGGTATTATCCAGTATCACGAAAAGGAGGCCATACTTACGAAACGGATGATACCGCTTATACTGACTCTTATGTCGCTGTATAATAGGGCGCACCGCGTCATTACCACCTTGACAGACAGTACCCCTAATGTTACAATGAACAAGGAAACAAGGATATTTGTTGTATGATTTCTTTGGTAATTGCATAGAATAGGAGTAAGAGATATGGAGTCTGCGTTGAGCAAGGGTGGTGTGGCTATGAACCGGAAAACAATTAAAATATCAGAAAAGCGGCAGATTACGATTCCGCAGAAATACTATGAAAAACTTGGATTCACCAATGAAGCCGAGTGCCTGATGAGAGGGAACGAAATCGTTCTACGACCTGTTAAAACCGTAAGCGGTGGAGAATTTGCCGAGCAAATTCTTGCTGATTTGATTGCAAAGGGCTTATCCAACGATGAACTGCTCGCCGCATTTAAGGCTGAGCAAAAAAAAGTTCGGCCGGCTGTAGAGGCCATGCTGGCCGATGCGGAAAATGCCGCAAAGGGTAGCAGTGAGTATTCCACTTATGATGATGTATTTGGCGTAAGGGAGTGAGTATGGCAGAAGTCAGGTTCCTTCCTCCTGCAGCCAAGTATCTAAAGAAGCTCAAGGATAAGCGGCTGAAAGAATTGTATAAAGTTGCCATTGACGCTATTTGCAAGGATTACACGATTGGAGAACCTAAGACCGGTGATCTCGCCGGCTTATACGGGTATGATATCTACTATAACAAGACCAATTATGAACTTGCTTATACGGTGGAATACGAAGGTGAGAAGATTATCGTCGTGGTTATGGCCGGGACGCGCGAAAACTTTTACGATGAGCTAAAAAGGTATATGAAGTAAGCAAAAGCTACTTTAATCAACGATAGAGCGCTTCGGTGCTCTTTTTTTATACAACAAAACAACATATTGGGAGGGAATCATAATGAATAGGTCTAAGTGGGCGCTGCTTCTGGCAGCGCTTTTGTGCATTGTACAGGCGGTTATGCCAATGACCGTTTTTGCATTCACTGCTCAAACTCCGACCCGTGTGCCAGAGATCGGCGAGGCGGTAACGGTTTACACCAAAGCGGACATGGTGCTGGATTTCAGCAGCTATACCTTCTCCGTTATGGATAGCAGCGGCACAGAGCAGTCAGGCGGTATTCATGGGCTTACCAATGTCATGAAGATTTGGGTTGCTACGACTGATCAGCAGCAGTTTACTGCGTATTGCCTCGACATGAGCCGCCATTATCCTCCAACCATTTCAAATGCGGGCGAACAGTCGCTATATGTGAAGGACAGCGATATGCTCCTTGGTCTGTTTGTTCAAACTTTGAAAGCGGGCGACACGGCAGCCAACGGCTCCGATCCAAACACTTCCGCCTGCTTTGGCGATCTCATGGCCGTTCACGGGGATATCACTTCCTTCAGGTTCCTGTCCACAACGGCAGTTGACCAGACTATGCTGGACGATTTTAACAATGATGAGCGTGTTCAGTTTGAGATCAACGGTGCAACATTCGCGGACGGATATGAACTGACCCGTGACGATGGGCATTGGATCTACGGCTTCTGGCGCAAGAGCGTGGTGCAGACGTACAATTTCGTCACCACCGTTTGGCCAAGCGGCGCCGTATACGATAAAATGCTTTGGGTTATCGAGCACAGCTATCCCGCTATCTCTATGAGCACCATGATGCACGATGCAGGCGCAGACTACGACCGGCTGTATACTGAGATTGCTGCCTCCCAGGGCGGGCTGTCCTCCGCTGAGCTTGACGAGCTGGTGGAAACCATCGTGTACGCTACGATTCAGGAGGCAGTATGGCATCATCAGCCTGCGAAGGTCAATGACGACCCGGAGCGGTTCATCGGCGCAAAGCTCATTCAGGGACATCAGGACACAAAGCTGCTGTATGAGTATCTCACACAAGAGCGGGACGAATATACCAACTACCGCAGCAAGGTTTTCGGCGACAGCATTTCGATCGAGCACCCCGCAGACTTGACGCCTGCTCAGAACGGTGCGGGCTACATCTACGGCCCATTTAGCGTTTCCTCCGATATGCTTTCCGCCGGAACAATCGAGCTGAGCATAGATGCGGGCGGTGTGAATGCGAGCGTGACCGATTCAGCAGGGACGGCGCTCAGCGTTGTGCGTGCAGGTCAGGAATACTATGTGCGCACGGATGCGCGACCTTCCGATGCTCTCACGCTCAAAGCCAAGACTACGGATGCCCTAACTTTGACCCGGAGCGACCGAGGCCGGATGTATGTCCATGCCGACGCTCAGCAGGCGGCGGAGCTGCAACCCGTCGGTACCGGCGGCACGCCCAACCGGGTCTCGGCCGATGATACGCTGGTGCTGCCCGCCGTTGCGCCTCCGATCATACCCGGCCCGACAGGCGAGCGCGTCAGTTTCAAGAAGATAGACGCGGATACGCAGGCGCCCTTGGACGGCGCGGTGATCCGGGTCGTTGACGGAAACGGCGCAACGGTTTTTCAGGGCACGACCGATAACGGCGTTGTCTCTACGGACGTAGAGCTCAAGTACGATACGGATTACTCCTACTTTGAAGTCACAGCGCCTGATGGATATGAGCTGGACGAGACCTGGCATACGCTGCGGCTCTCCTCCACCGGGAGCAACCCCGAATACTGGACGCTGACCAATGAAAAGCGCCCCGCACCGCCGCCTGTCACCGGCGAAGCGCGCATCCGAAAGCTGGGTGCGGATACCGGAGCGGGCCTTTCCGGCTGCAAGATCGAGGTCAGGACCGCGTCCGGCGCTGCCGTTGGCCAGTATACCACCGGCAACGACGGGTATGCGGTTATTGCGGGTCTTGCGCCAGGTTCCTATACCTATAAGGAGTTCCAAGCGCCACCATGCTATCTGTTGGATCAAAATGAATACACCTTTATGGTTTCCGACACTGGCGAGGTGACCGGCACGCTCAGCTTCAGCAATGCCCGCATCACGACCTCCGTGCCCATCAAAAAGGTGGACGATAAGGGCAATCCCCTCGCGGACGCGACTATCGTTGTGCTGGACGCGAAGCAGAAGCAGGTGTTTTCGGGGAAGACCGATGCTTCAGGTCTCGTTACGGTAAACGGCTTGAAGGCAGGCGAGAGCTATACCTATTACGAGTCGGCAGCGCCCGAAGGCTACCTAGTAAACAGCACCAAGTATACGCTCACCGTGAGCGATAAGGGTGTGGTCAGCGGGCTGAAGGACATTGTCAACCAACCCAAGGCTTCACCTACGCCCACACCAACGCCGACCCCAACGCCCAAGCCGACAACCACGCCCAAGCCCAGCGCAACACCG